>OBEQ010263469.1_pt1 | contig 14536 bp, 16 predicted proteins | sample 1670901 | NCBI WGS metagenome assembly OBEQ01 (sample SAMEA104232315, study PRJEB22302) | groundwater metagenome | biome: forest; feature: aquifer; material: groundwater | place: USA | collected 2011-08-07 | depth 5.4 m
CACGATGGGCGCCAGCGTGACCATTGCCGTGGACGTTATTCCGACCGTCGCCCAGCGAGCCCCCGAGCAAGAGGTCGAGGTCCTCCTGAGTCGTTACCAAGAGAAGGCGAGGCGCCATCAGGGTCTCAGGCGGTTGTTGTTTGGCAAAATGAAAGAAGCCATCGAGATTATTCGGCGACCCTGGATTCTTGAAGTGGTGTACAGGAGCGTGGAAACCATGGAGTGCCGCATCAGCGCGGAGTCGGTGAAACAGGCGAATGTGGTGATTCGACCCGAGCTGGGTTCCATTGGATTATTTGAATTTCACCGCGTGAAGGAAATCATTCGTGCCGGGGAACGGGCCGCGGAAGAGGCCCTGCCTGCCATCCGCACCGCCCTGGCAAAAAAAGAAAGTTAAGAAGACAGAAGTCAGAAGACAGAAGCCAGAAGTCAGAAGCCAGAAGACAGAATTAAAAATTGATTGGCATGATGGGTTTTCCTTCTGACTTCTGACTTCTGTCTTCTGGATTCTTATAGTAACCATTTGCTACCATACAAGTGATGGCTAAACCTAAAGGTTTCATTGAAATTAAGGAGGACCGTTGCAAAGGCTGTAACCTCTGTGTGGTGTATTGTCCGGAAAACATCATGTACCTGGACCATTCCATTAATGTGAAAGGGTATAACCCTGTGGCCGTGACGGATATGGAATTATGCACCGGATGCGGCGTGTGTGTCATGGTTTGTCCTGATTTGGTGTTGGAAGCTTACAAAAAGAAACATTAGGTTATGAAATTTGGTGATCCAATGAGATTTAGTGATCTAGTGATTGGGTGATCTGGTGAGTGAACAACCGTCAATCATTAAATCACCAAATTACCAGATTACCAAATTTCGAAACGGAGGGATTCATCATGGCTGACAGAAGGTTGATGATGGGAGATCACGCGATTGGGGAAGCGGCGATTCGCGCGGGATGCCGAGCCTTTTACGGCTATCCCATCACGCCTCAAACCGAATTGTTGGAGTATATGGGCGAGCATTTGGAAAAAGTGGGCGGGGCGTTCCTTCAGCCTGAAAGTGAAATCGCCGCCATTCATATGGTGTACGGGAGCGCGGCGACGGGGACGCGGTCGATGACCGCCTCAGTGTCCACGGCGCTCTCGCTCATGCTGGAGGGATTTTCCATGCTAGCGGCCGCGGAAATCCCCTGCGTGATCGGCTGTATTAATCGGGGAGGACCGGGGGTCCACGGGGATTTGGCCCCGGCTCAATCAGATTATTTCATGATGACCAAAGGCGGGGGCCACGGGGATTTTCATTTTATCGTGTTGGCGCCGAATTCCGTCCAGGAAGCCGCCGACCTGACGTATTGGGGATTTGATTTGGCGGACGAATACCGAAATCCCGTGGGCATATTCTTGGATGGATGCATCGCGATGATGTTGGAGCCCGTCACCTTGCCGGAACCGAAAGATATGTCGAAAATCCCCGAGCCCTCGTGGGCGGTGCGGGGCGCATCGGGTGACCGACCCAGCCGCCTCGTGACGCATCTGGGTACGCTACAAGATGATATCGCCATGAATTACCGTCTTTTTGAGAAATACGAACACCTAAAAAAATATCACCAGCGCGCGGAATTGTACATGATGGACGACGCCGAGATCGCGATTGCCGCGTTCGGGATCGTCTCGCGCGCGGCCAAAGAGGCTATTCACCAAGCCCGGGCCGAGGGCATTAAGGTCGGGCTGATTCGCCCGATTACGGTGTATCCCTTCCCGGTCAACGCGTTTGAGCAGGTGGCTGGGAAAGTCAAAGTCATCCTTGATATTGAGATGAATTTCGGTCAAATGATTGAAGACGTGAAATTGGCGGTGAATGGCCGGGTGCCGGTGGAATTTTTCGGCCAACCCATGAACGCGATTTTCCCAAGCCAAATATTGCCTGAAATTCGCCGGGTCGCGAAAAGTTTAGGTGATTTGGTAATTGGTTAATCTGGTAACTGGAGAATTGAAAAGCCTTGAAATTACCAAATTACCAAATTTACCAGTTACAAAATTATTAGGAGGTGACCATGTACTTTAGAAACGAAGATGGCGAATACATTTATACGGCTCCGGTGACCAGGTCGGGGACCGATAACGAAACCACCTATTGTCCGGGATGCGGCCATGGCATTAGTCATCGCCTTATCGCGGAAGTGATTAAAGAGTTGGGCATTCGAGAAAAAGTGGTGGGCGTGTCTTCCATCGGATGTTCCGCGTTTATTCCCCGCTATGTGGATGTGGATTTCGTCGTGCCCTGCCATGGCCGGGCTCCTTCCGTGGCCACGGGGATTAAACGCGTGTTGAAGGACCGCATTGTCTTTACCTATCAAGGGGACGGCGATGCGCTGGCGATCGGGATGGCCGAGGTGATGCATGCGGCCCTTCGCGCGGAGAATATGTTGATGATCATTGAAAACAACGCCAATTACGGCATGACGGGGGGGCAGGTGGCGCCCACCACCTTGCTAGGCCAGGTCACCACGACGACGCTCCATGGGCGGACCGTCGAGGAATTTGGATATCCCATTCACTTGATGGAAACGCTGGCCCCGTTTGAAGGCGTTAGCTATGCCGCGCGTGCGGCGATGAACAGTCCCAAGAATATCATTCGATGTAAGAACATTTTGAAAAAGGCGTTTATGCACCAAACCCAGCATAAAGGGTTGGCGTTGATCGAGCTATTAGGGGCCTGTCCGGAAGGATGGCGTCAAACGCCGACAGAGGCCGTCCAATGGATGGATGATAAGTTGGTGCCGGCGAATCCCTTGGGCGAATACAAAACCCCCGAAGGCGGCTATCGTCCGCCGATCCCCGATAAAGCACCGACCCCGCCTATTCCAGTGAAGGCGTGATGAATCTTTTTCCCCTCTCCCCCTGTGGGAGAGGGTGGGGTGAGGGGTCCCGATGAAAGAAGACATTGCCATTGCGGGAGCAGGCGGACAAGGAGTCCTTATTATGGGGAAGCTGTTGGTCAATGCCGCTTTTCTGAAAGGACTCCATGTGTCCATGGTTCAGCAATATTCGCCCTACGTACGGGGGGGATGGGTGTCATGTAACTTGGTTATTTCCGATCAGCCCATCGATTCGCCGGTCGCCAACGAATTTGACACCGTGGTGGTGTTTGATCCCGTCAGCTATGGGGAATTCACCCCGAAGCTGAAGAAGGGGGGGTATCTTTTTTCCAATAATTCGTTGATCCATCAAGACGGGGCGCCGAATGCCGAAAAATCGTTTTCCGTCCCGGTGAATGATATCGCAACGGAACTGGGAAATCTCAAGCTCATTAACATGGTCATGCTGGGATCGTACTGCAAACACCGCGGTTGGCTCACCACCGATGACGTGATCGCCTGCCTCCAGAAGACCCTGCCCGTCCGCCGTCACAAACTCATTCCGATGAATGAAAAAGCTCTCAAACGCGGCGAATCCCTTTAAGAGCGCGTCCGAAAACCTTCCTTGAACCCCTCCCCCCCGCCCTCTCCCACAAGGGGAGAGGGGGAACGAAAGCCTGGCGAAGGGTTTTCGGACGCGCTCTAAGCCATTGAGCCGTGAGAAGAAAAAATAGAGGTTTCAATGCTACCGTTTAAGCGGCCTTGAGCTCCTCCTTGATATCCTTGGCCAACCAACTTCGAATCAACGTTTGATAGGGAATCGCCCTTTGGGCGGCAATTTTTCGAATCGCTTGAACGAACAACGGGTCAATCTTAATGGTCAGGTTTTTCAATCGATGGGCTCGTTTCCCCGATCTGATCGCTCGTTGTAACGACTCCTCGAGACTCCAGGTCACCTCGCCTTCCTCGATCGCGTTCAGAACCCCGTGTTGGTCCCAGTAAGCCGCCTCGTCTTTTTCGGAGGCAAATTTTGGCAATTTTCTTTTCATGACATCACCTCCCCTGCTCTTGATAGTAGTGTTTCTCTTTTCGAGTCATATCCCATCCGGTAATAATTCGTACGAGACCGCTCCCCTTATTCAGAAACACAATCGTCAGATACCTGCCCTCAGTCGTTCGGCCAAATGCCGCATAACGCCCGCCTCGGATCTTGCGGAGGACGGGAGATCCGATAAACACTTCTTCCGCTTCCTCCGGTAACACGCCGTGCCCTAGCTGTATATGGAGGGCATTTCCTTCATCCCATTCAAACTCTCGTATTTTCCACATATGATCGCTCCAGAATTAAAGTACTACAAAGTAGGACATATTTCAAGGACCAATTGCCTTCCCGACAGTCGAGTGAGCTCGCCGACCGTGGTCGGCGCCGACCTTTATTTAACTTATTTATTCCCAGCGAAAGGTGGTGGCCCCGGCGACTAAAAAGACCAATGTCATCGTTCCCAGAATGGCAAGCCGGGGCAATACAAATTCCAAACCCGCGCCTTCCGTCATGATGGCTCTGGCGCTTTCGATGACATGAGTCAGGGGGAAGAATTGCGAGGCGCGCTGAATCCATGGATGGGTACCCTCCAGCGAAAACCACACGCCTGAAAGAAACATCATCGGCCACACGGTTAAATTAATAAGGCCTCCTGCCAATTCTTCACTCGTGACACGGCAAGCCAGAAAGAGTCCGAGAGAAATGAGGCACATGGCTCCCGCCGTCCATACCAGAAACAGGTGCCACCAAGAACCGAGCATTTGGAAATGGATGATCGCATGACACCCCCCGAAGGTCAGGGTGGAGACGAGCAGAATAAGGCTCAGGCGCGAAAGGATTTGAGCGGTCAAGAATTCATGGGCTTTGAGGGGGGTGGCTTTTAAGCGTTTGAGAAACCCATTTTTGCGATAGCGGACCAGCGTGTAGCCGACGCCGAATAACGCGCTGAACATCATGTTCATGGCCAGCAGGCCGGCAATGAGCCAATCCACATAGCGGATTTCCTGCCCCTCCACGGTTTTCTTGAGGGAGGCGCTTGGGGTCGACGAGGATCCCAACAGGATTTTTTCCAGCAAGTAACCTTTGGGGGAACTGGTATTGATCCAATAGAAGGGGGAGCCCTCAAGAGAGACCACCATGTCTAATTGGTGACGCTTCACTTTTTCGAGGGCCGGCGTGAGGGAAGGGAGGGGGACAAATTGAATATGGGCGGTGGATAGAAAGGGATGTGAAGAGGAGGTCAAAGCGGCGGATGGATAGACACCTACTTTAAATAGAGTCTGCGATCCCTTCGAGAAGGCAAACGCAAACCCCATGACCACAAGGATAGGAAAGAGAAAATTCCAAGCCATGGTGGCTCGGTCCCGCAGGAATTCTTTGTTGCGGGCGACCAAGACGGCGAGGATACGCTTCAGCATTTAATCCCTCAACGTTTTTCCGGTCAATGCGAGAAAGAGATCTTCCAACGTGGGCGTGCGCCCGGTCAAGTCGAAATGTTCTTTGAGTAGTTGATCGGGGCCGCCTTGGGCGATGATGACGCCGTGATCCATAATGGCGACCTCGTCGCACAGGGCATAAGCTTCCTCCATATAATGCGTGGAGAGGATGACCGTTTTGCCTTGTTGTTTGATGAGGCGTGCAAGATCCCAGAAATTTCGGCGGGCTTGGGGATCGAGCCCGGTGGTGGGCTCATCAAGAAAAAGGATATCCGGGTCGTTAACCATCGCGATGGCCAGGAGGACGCGCTGTCGCTGGCCGCCCGAAAGTTGGCGGGTGTCCCTGTCCAGGATTTCTTGTAGGGCGCAGAGTCGGGAGACCTCCGCAAGGTCCATCGTCTGCCGATAGAAACTATGGAAGAGGCGAAGGGTTTCCCCGACGGTCAAATGGTCTTGCAGGGCGGTTTTTTGAAAAAGAATTCCCGCCCGTTCCCGGAAGTGGTCGTCGAGGGACGATCCCCGGTAAAGGACGTCCCCGGAAGTAGGGAGAAGGATGCCCTCCATCATTTCGATCGTGGTAGTTTTGCCGGCTCCATTCGGCCCCAACAGTCCGAAACAGGTACCTTCTTGGACGACGAAACTGATTCCCTTGACGGCTTGGATGGCGGAATAGTGTTTGATCAGGTTTCGGATCTCGATAACAGGGATCATGAGGGGATAGAAGTCAGAATTCAGGAGTCAGGAGTCGGAAGAAAAGCATTATTCTGACTTCTGGATTCTGTCTCCTGACTTCTGTTTTTACTATGTCCAGATTTCGTAATGAAGTTGTTCTTTGGTGAATCCGAATTCGAGGCAGGTTTTCTTGAGGCCTTGAATCATATCCACTAAACCGCAGGCATAGATTTGTTTGTTGGAGGGATCTGGGAATTTCGAGACCAGGAGGTTTTGCACGTATTTCGTCTCACCTTTCCAGGCTGGCGTGGGGCGACTGACCGTGGGGATGAATATAAAATTGGCATACGTGCGTTCTAATTCCCGCATTTCCTGTTCATAGAGGAGTTCATTTACATAGCGGCACCCCAGGATCATATATATGGGTTTCTTGACGCCCTCAATTTTAAGCATTTGTTTGAAGATACTTCGGAGGGGGGTAATGCCTGTGCCGGTGGCCACGAAAATAATTTCATCCGGGGTGTCCTTGTGTTTCATGGCGAATTTCCCGTAAGGCCCGTCAATCTCCAGATGATCCCCTTCCTTGAGGTTATGAAAATGCGTGGACATGAAGCCGCCCTCCACTTTTTTGATGCCTAACTCAATGTAACCTTCCGCCAACTCATAGGGCGATGAGGCGATGGAATAAGGCTTTTTAACGGGCTTGCCGTCCCGCGGAACGATGGACATCACGAATTGACCCGCCACGAACGGCATAGTTTGACCCTCTGGAAAATACAGATAAAAGCTCTTCACGGTGGGCGTGTGGGTCACGATTTTCTTGACCAGCATGGAGAATTGCTGAACGTTGTGCGCCATAGGGTTTATAAGTAGCACAGGTGGCGTTCAAGGGGCAATTCCTTTATACTTTTTCGGTGAGCGTCTTGTTAAAGGAAGATCAGCTTCTCATTCAGCAATCGGCACGTGAGTTTGCTCGAAAAGTGATCATGCCCAAAGCGGCGGAATTCGAGCGGGCTCAGAGATTTCCCAAACCCTTTATTGACCAGGCCGGCACTCTCGGATTCCTGGGCATGGTCATTCCCGAGGGATTCGGCGGGGCTGGGGCTGACGAGGTCAGTTATTGTTCCGTGCTGTCAGAAATATCGTACGCGTGCGCGTCCACCGCCGTCATCATTTCCGTGAACAATATGGTGTGCTGGGCGATTCATCGGTACGGCAGTGATGATCTAAAGAAAAAGTATCTCACCCCTTTGGCTTCGAAAGGCTTGGCCGCGTTTGCGCTGACCGAGCCGAACGCCGGATCGGATGCCGCCCACATTACGACCCAAGCCAAACAAGACGGCGAGAATTACTTATTGAACGGGACAAAAATGTTCGTCACGAGCGGCAGTGTGGCCGATGTGGTGATGGTGATGGCGGTCACCCACCCCGGCAAGGGAAAGAGCGGCATTTCCGCCTTCTTGGTGGAGCGGGGGACGCCGGGGTTGGTGGTGGGGAAAATCGAAGACAAAATGGGCATTCGTGCCTCGGACACGGCGGAGCTGGTGTTTCAGGGATGCCGCGTGCCGCGCGCCAATTTGCTCGGGAAAGAAGGGGAAGGATTTAAGATCGCCATGGAAGCGTTGAATTTCGGGCGGATCGGGATCGCGGCTCAGTGCGTGGGCATCGCGGAGGCGTGTTTGGATGCCTCAATCGCCTACGCCTCCCAGCGCCGCCAATTTGGCAAGGCGATCGCCCAATTCGAGGGGATCCAATGGATGATCGCCGACATGGCCACCGAAATCGAGGCGGCCCGCGCGCTCATGCTCCATGCCGCCATCATCAAGGACAAAGGCCGGGAATTTATCAAAGAGGCCTCCATGGCCAAATTGTTCGCGTCCGAAGTGGCTAATCGCGCGGCGTACAAGGCGGTCCAAATTCACGGCGGCTCCGGCTACCTGAAAGATTTTCCCGTGGAGCGGTATTACCGGGATGCCCGGGTGACCACCTTGTATGAAGGCACGTCGGAGATTCAACGCCTCATTATCGCCAAGCACGTCTTTCGCCAGCGGGGAGGGCCCTTGGACGAGACGGAGGTCGGCAATGATCGGTGAGCGTTTTTGGCGAGCCATCAGTGACCGATCCCGAGTGAAACGAGGGATTCATCTTGGCTAATCATGAAGCGGTCATTGTTTCAGCGACCAGAACACCCATTGGAAAATTTCAGGGAGCGTTCGCGCGGACCTCTGCCCCTCTCTTGGGAGCGGCGGCCATCCGCGAAGCGTTGAAGCGCGCCGGGGTGAATCCAGGCGAGGTGGACGAAGTGATCATGGGGAATGTATTGGGCGCGGGTATCGGCCAAGCGCCGGCTCGCCAAGCGTCCCTCTATGCCGGCGTGCCGGATTCCGTGAACGCGTTTACCGTGAATAAGGTGTGCGGGTCGGGGTTGAAAGCCGTCGTGTTGGCCACTCAATCCATTCGATTGGGCGACGCCAAAGTGGTGGTGGCGGGCGGAATGGAAAATATGACTCTGGCGCCGTATTACCTGGAAAAGGCCAGGACGGGCTACCGGCTCGGCAACGGTCAGTTGGTTGATGGCATGGTGAAAGACGGTTTGTGGGATGTGTACAACAACTTTCATATGGGAATGACCGCCGAGCTGGTGTCTCAAAAATACGGTTTGACGCGCGAAGCTCAAGATGATTTTGCCAAATCCAGTTACGAGAAGGCTCAAAAAGCTCAAAAAGAAGGATGGTTCAAGGATGAAATCGTTCCGGTTGAAGTGAAGGATGGCAAGGCTGCCAGGTGGATTGCCGAAGACGAGGAGCCGACGGCGTCGGATTTATCCAAAATGACGGCGTTGAAACCTGCATTTACGGAACAAGGGACCGTGACGGCGGCCAACGCCTCCAAAATCAGCGATGGAGGAGCCGCCGTCGTGGTGATGGCGGCCGAAGAGGCCAGGCGGCGGGGATTAAAGCCCCTGGCTCGCGTGGTCGCGTATGCTCAAGGGGCCGTGGAGCCCAAGTGGGTGATGATGGCGCCGGTATGCGCCGTGCAGAATCTTTATCGGAAGACGGGTTGGAATAATGAGGCCATAGATGTGTTCGAAGTCAACGAAGCTTTTTCCGTTCAGGCCATGGCGGTGGCTCAGGAATTGAAGATTCCCAAGGATCGTTTGAATGTGCACGGCGGCGCCGTGGCGCTGGGACATCCGATCGGATGCAGTGGAGCGAGAATTTTAGTGACGTTACTGTCTGCGATGCAGAAGCGGCAAGCCAAACGAGGGCTGGCGACTCTCTGCAACGGCGGGGGCGAATCCGTGGTAATTGTCGTGGAGCGCCAGTGAAGCCAGTAAGGCCAAATAGGCCAAAAAGGTTTTCAACTTTGTTTGCTTTATTGGCTTCTTTGGCTTTTTTGGCTGACATATCTTATGCCCATTAATATTATTGGAATTGTGGGTGCAGGGCAGATGGGGAATGGGATTGCCCAGCTGTGCTTGCAAAAAGGGTATGCCGTTATCATGCACGATGCGTTGGAACCGGCGGTGGTCCGCGGGAAGGAAGCTATCGTTAAAAATATGACCAAGCTGGTGGAAAAAGGAAAACTGCAGGCGGAGGAGAAGGAGGCGGCGCTGGTCAAGCTCTCGACGACCATTTCGCTCAACGATTTTCAAAAGGCGGATGTCGTGGTGGAGGCCGCCACCGAACATGAGCCGGTAAAATTCGAAATTTTCAAGACGTTAGATGTCGTCTGCCGTCCTGAAACGATTTTGGCCAGCAATACCTCGTCGATTTCCATCACCCGGATTGCCGGCGTGACGAAGCGGCCAGATCGCGTCATGGGGATGCATTTCATGAATCCTCCCGTTCTCATGCAATTAATCGAGCTGATTCCCGGCCTGTTGACGTCTGAGGAGACCAAGGGGACGGTGAAAGAATTGGCGGTGGCCCTCGGCAAGACCCCAGTGGAATCTCAGGATTCCCCCGGTTTCATCGCCAACCGCGTTTTGATTCCAATGATTAACGAGGCGATTTTCGCGGTGTACGAGGGAGTGGGGACTCCGGAAGCCGTGGATACCGTGATGAAATTGGGGATGAATCATCCCATGGGACCTTTAGCTTTGGCTGATTTCATCGGATTGGACACCTGCCTGGCGATTTTGAATGTGCTTCATAAAGAACTGGGTGATCCGAAATACCGGCCATGTCCCTTGTTGATTAAACATGTGAACGCGGGTTTGTTGGGGAAAAAGACCGGTCGTGGATTTTACGCCTACACATGAACTTCAATCAGATATTGAAGGAGGCGGTTCAACAGAACGCATCGGATCTTCACGCGTTAATCGGCCAACCTCCCGCGTTTCGTATCAACGGGAATATCGTCCGGAGCGGCCACCCCATCGTGACCTCCCAAGATGTCCGGGAATTCTTGGAAAAAACCTTGACGTCGACGCAATGGGAATCGCTCCAGAAAAAATTGGCGTTGTGTTTTTCTCATTTCGTCGCCGACGTCGGCCGATTTCGGGCCACGGTCTATTACCATCGCAACAAGGCGGAATTGTCTTTCCGGATGATTTGGCCAAAAATACCGGGGCGCGAATCGTTGGGACTTCCACTGGTGGTCGAGGATTTGGCGCGCCGTCATCACGGATTGGTGATTGTCACGGGGCCGACGGGAGTGGGCAAAACCACGACCCTGAATTACATGATCGATTTGATCAACCGAGAGCGGAGCAGCAAGATCGTGATGATCGAGGATCCCATCGAATACGAGCATCAATCCGCCAAGAGCTTGGTCGTCCAGCAGGAAATTCCTTCAGATGCGCCGTCGTTCCACGCGGCGCTGATCCATGCGTTGAGGCAGGATCCGGATGTCATTTGCATCGGGGAAATGCGAGACCTTGAAACGATCGCCACGGCCTTGACGGCGGCGGAAACGGGGCATTTGGTGCTCACGACCCTGCATACGCCGAACGCGCTTCAAACCATTGATCGAATCGTTGGGGCCTTTCCAGGTGACCAACGGACATTCATTTCCCACCAGTTCGCCGGGGCGTTGGAAGGCATTGTGTCGCAGATGCTCCTCCCGCGCGCCAATAATCAAGGGCGGGTCGTCGCGTGCGAGGTGATTTTGGGTAACGATGCGGTCAAGAATCTAATTCGTGATGGCAAGACTCATCAAATTCCGAGTATTGTTCAAACGGGAGCTAAGCAGGGAATGCAATTGATGGATCAGACCTTGAAAGAACTGTTCAATAACGGGACGATTTCCCACGAAACCTATGCTCGGGCAACCCGAAAGCAGACAGATTCCGCCCCGGTTCTGACGGGGGCTTCTCTGGGCGCTTCTCGCGTCGAAACCTCTTAATAACACATTGCACATTGCACATTGCACATTGCAAATTGGCGACTTCCTTCAAAAAAGTAAAAATTTAATTTCTCGGAGGTTTTTAGAAATTAAGTTCATTAATCTGCAATCCGCAATCTGCAATTTGCAATGATCAAAACTTCTCAGGATGTTCGGAAGGCCAGTTCCATTGATATCAAACCGTTATACGGTCCGGAGGCCGCTCCCGCGTCTTCCTACGATCAAAAACTCGGATACCCCGGCCAGCCGCCGTATACCCGCGGCATCCAGCCGACCATGTACCGCGGCCGATTTTGGACCATGCGCCAGTACGCTGGCTTTGGCACGGCGGAGGAGACGAATCGCCGGTATCACCATCTCTTAAAAAACGGTCAGACCGGCTTGTCGGTGGCGTTCGACCTTCCGACTCAAATGGGATACGACTCGGATCACCCCCGTGCGGAAGGCGAGGTAGGCCGCGCCGGCGTCGCTATCAGTTGTGTGGATGATATGGAGCGGTTGTTCGATAAGATTGATCCGTCTTCGGTGACGGTGTCCATGACCATTAACGCCACGGCCGCGATCCTCTTGGCGATGTACGTGGTCGTAGCCAAGCGCCGAGGCGTGTCATTGGATCGGTTGGGAGGCACCCTTCAAAATGACATTTTGAAGGAATACATCGCCCGCGCCACCTATATTTATCCGCCGACTCCCTCGTTGAGATTGACGGCGGATATCATCGCCTACACGGGCGAGCACATGCCTCAATGGAATCCTATTAGTATAGGTGGGTATCACATGCGGGAGGCCGGCGCGACCGCCGCGCAGGAAATTGCGTTTACCATGGCGAACGCGTGCGTGTACGCCGATGCGGTTTGCGCGCGGGGCATCCCGTTCGACGTGTTCGCGCCACGGCTCTCGTTTTTCTTCGCGGTCCATAATCATTTCTTGGAGGAAGTGGCGAAATTTCGGCTGGCCCGCCGGATGTGGGCGAAGATCGCTCAGGAGCGGTATGGGACCCGGTCGCCCCGCTCCCTGGCGCTTCGTATGCATGCCCAGACGGCGGGGTCCACCCTGACGGCCCAACAGCCGCATAACAATATCGTGCGGGTGACGCTCCAAGCGATGGCGGCGGTGCTGGGCGGCGTTCAAAGCCTCCATACGAATTCGTTCGATGAGGCGTTGGCTCTTCCCACGGAGGAGGCCGTCACTCTCGCGCTCCGCACCCAACAAATTTTGGCGCATGAAAGCGACGTGGCGAATACCGTGGATCCCGTCGGCGGATCGTATGCCATCGAAGCCATGACGGATGCGCTGGAGGAAGAGGTGGATAAGTATTTGCGGGAAATTGGACGTCAGGGCGGCATGATCAAAGCCATTGAATCGGGGTATGTGAAGCAGGTGATTGAGCAATCCGCCTACGATTATCAGCGCATGATCGAGCGTGGTGATCTCACCATCGTGGGGGTCAATCGCTTCGCCGAGGCCACACCGGACAAGGTCCCAGTGTTTCGCGTGCCACGTACCATCGGGGCATCCCGCCGCAAACAACTGGGTCGTTTCCGAAAAATCCGAAGTTCTTCCCGCGTTAACCAGACATTAGCTCGTCTGCGGGAGGCCGCTCAAGGTAGCGACAATATGGTTCCAGTGATTATTGAAGCGGTGGAGGCAAAGGCTACGCTCGGGGAAATTTCCGACGTGTTTCGCGAAGTCTTTGGGGTATATTCTCCCTTATGAGTTTTTTTGATTTGTTCCTTCTTTCTTACCCTCTCCCCTGGTGGGAGAGGGATGGGGTGAGGGGGTCATGAAAATTACCGGATTAGGCCACATCGCCATTGCGGTGCCGGCCATTCAAGAAGCGCTCAAGCTGTACCAGAAGACCCTAGGCTTTCATCTGGAAGGCATTGAAGAGGTGCCTTCCGAAGGCATGAAGGCGGCCATGTTGGAAAAGGGCGGAATAACTTTGGAGGTGATGGAGCCGACGACGCCGGATGGTCACATTGCACGGTTTGTGGCTAAGCGCGGTGGCGGCCTCCACCACGTCGCGTTAATCGTCGAGGATATTGACCAGGCCGTGAAAGAGTGCCACGAGCAAGGTCTGCAGTTTATCGAGCCCGCCCCCCGACCGGGCATCCACGGCAAGCGGATCGCCTTTTTGCACCCCAAGAGCACTGGTGGGGTGCTCATCGAATTTCAACAATCTCCTCATCTCCCCCTCTCCCCTGGCGGGAGAGGGTTGGGGGGAGGGGGAACTTTTTTCATTTTTCCGGTGTCTACCGAAGAGACCCAATGGGTGGTCCGCCTGAAAGCGGGCGATGAGCAGGCTTTTGAGGAGCTCGTCCAGAGGTACCAAGACCACATTTTCTCGACCTTATTTCATTGGCTGGGCAATGAGGAGGAGGCAAAGGATGTGACACAGGAAACGTTCGTGCGGGCCTGGACAAGTGTGAAGGGATTTCGGGGGGAGTCCAGCCTTCGAGGTTGGCTGTTTGCCATTGCCCGCAATGCCTGTAAAAACACCTTTCGCAGTTGGGCGAGAAAGCATCGTTCATCTACGCAATCAATCGACGCCGAATTGATGGATGGCGAAGCGCCCCTTCAAATCGCCGATCGGGGACTTTCGTCCTTGGAGAAATTGGAGGAAGCGGAACGGGCACGTCTCGTGCGGCAGGGCCTTCAAGATATCGAGCCGGATTTTCGCGTGGTAGTCACCTGTTGTGATATGGAGGGCATGTCCTATGAAGAAGCCGCCGAGGCGTGCGAGTGCCCGGTAGGTACGGTTCGATCTCGCTTGCATCGAGGGCGTGCCTTGATGAAGAAAAGGCTCGAGGTATTACTGACATGACCCATTTGACGTCCGAGCAGTTATCGGCCCGGTTCAGCGGGGAGCTTTCCCCCAGTGAAATGGTGGGTGTGGAACGCCATCTTCAGGAGTGTCTCGCATGCCAGGCAGACTTCGAAGGTTTGAGCCGGACGATCAAGGCCGTCCAAGCGTTGCCAAGGGTGTCCGCTCCGCCGGATCTCGCCAGAAACATCCGTCTCAGGATTCATGGGACCGGCTCAAAAACCCCTCTCCCCTTGTGGGAGAATTCCCTCCATTCCCCTCCCCCTCGATGGGGGAGGGTTGGGGTGGGGGTGACACCCCATCAGGCGTAGTCACCCACCCATCGCTCGGCGCCCTCGTCGCTGAGCTTGCCGACG
>OBEQ011202413.1_pt1 | contig 14536 bp, 12 predicted proteins | sample 1670901 | NCBI WGS metagenome assembly OBEQ01 (sample SAMEA104232315, study PRJEB22302) | groundwater metagenome | biome: forest; feature: aquifer; material: groundwater | place: USA | collected 2011-08-07 | depth 5.4 m
GCGTCGCACAGGTACTTGACGTCGGCGGCGTCGGCGGCGACGTCGTCGGGCGAGCCCTGGAAGTCGGTGTCGGTGGTGCCGATGACGGTGCGCTCGACCCAGGGGATGGCGAAGGCGACGCGCCGGTCACGCGTGGTGAAGGTGATGGCGCGGGTGATGGGCACCTTGGCGTGATCGACGACGATGTGGACACCCTTGGTCGGCCGCAGCAGCTTGCGGCCCAGGTCGACGCCCGCGGTGCCCAGGATCTCGTCGGTCCACGGCCCGCCCGCCACCACCGCGAGGCGCGTGGGCAGGACGCGCTCGGCGCCGCTGAACTGGTCGCGCACGCGCACGCCCGAGACGCGTCCGCGCGCGTCGCGCTCCATGCCGATGACCGCGGTGTACGAGAAGGTGTCGGCGCCCAGGGTGCGCGCGTCGAGCACGTTCTCGAGCGTCAGGCGCGCGTCGTCGGTCAGGCAGTCGACGTACTCGATGCCGCCGACCAGGCCGTCCTCGCGCAGCGCGGCCTCCTTGGCCAGCACCTTCTTGCCGTTGCGGTAGGTCCGGTGCAGCTGGTTCTTGAACATGGCCAGGCCGTCGTAGAGCCACAGGCCGATGTCGACCACCGCCAGGCCCGGCTTGTTCGACTTGAAGATGGGGAAGAGGAACGGAATCGGTCGCACCAGGTGGGGCGCCTTGCGCATCTGCAGGGCGCGCTCGTTGGTGCCCTCGAAGACCAGCTTGAACTCGTAGCGCTCGAGGTAGCGCAGGCCGCCGTGCACCAGCTTGGACGACTTGCTGCTCGTGCCCGAGCCGAAGTCCTTCTTCTCCACCAGGGCCACGCGCAGGCCGCGGTGGGCCGCGTCGCGCGCGATGCCCGCGCCGGTGATGCCGCCGCCGCAGACGACCAGATCGTACGGTTCGTTCACCGGTCTTGGATGATGCGTCTGCGACATGGTCACTTCTCGATCTTGGTCTCAGGCTTCGGCTCGGCCGGCTTGGCGGGCTCGGGCTTGACCTCGGGCTTGAGCTGGATGTGCAGCTCGTCGAGCTGGCGCTTCGACACACCGGAGGGCGCCTCGGTCATGAGGTCGGTGCCCTTCTGCGTCTTGGGGAAGGCGATGACGTCGCGCAGCGAGTCGGCGCCGCACATGAGCATGGCCAGGCGGTCGAGGCCCATGGCGATGCCGCCGTGGGGCGGCGGGCCGTACTTGAAGGCCTCGAGCAGGAAGCCGAACTTGGCCCTGGCTTCGTCCTCCGACAGACCGAGCGCCTTGAACAGCTGCGCCTGCACGTGCGGCTGGTGGATTCGAATCGAGCCGCCGCCGATCTCGTTGCCGTTGAGCACGCAGTCGTAGGCGCGCGCACGGCAGCGCGCCGGGTCGCTCTCGAGGAAGTCGAGGTCGGCCAGGCGCGGCGAGGTGAACGGATGGTGCGCCGCCGCCCACGAGCCGTCGTCGTTCTGCTCGAACAGGGGCATGTCGACGACCCAGAGGAACTTCCACTCGCCCTTGCGGGTGAGGCCCAGCTTGTCGCCGATGTGCAGGCGGATGGCGGCCATGGCGTTGTTGGCCACGCGCGGCTTGTCGGCCACGAACAGCAGCACGTCGCCGGTCCGGGCGCCCAGCTTGTCGTTGACCGCGTTGCGCGCCTCGTCCTTGAAGGCCTTGGCGAAGGGCGCCTGCCAGGTGCCGCCCTCCTGCACGCGCGCGAAGGCCACGCCCCTGGCGCCGTACGGCTTGGCGAACTCGGTCAGGCCGTCGAGCATCGAGCGCGACAGCTTGTCACCGTCGGGCACGCGCATGGTCTTGACGATGCCACCCGCGGCCACCGCCTTCTCGAAGATCTGGAAGCCCGACGCGCGCGCCGCCTCGGTCACGTCGGCCAGCTCGAGGTCGAGGCGCAGGTCGGGCTTGTCCGAGCCGTACTTCGCCATGGCCTCGTCGTAGCTCATGCGCCGGAAGGGCGTGGGGATCTCGACGCCGAGGATGTTCTTCCACAGCGCCGCGCACAGCTTCTCGATGACACCCTGCACGTCCTCCTCGGTGACGAAGGACAGCTCGAGGTCGATCTGGGTGAACTCGGGCTGGCGGTCGAGGCGCAGGTCCTCGTCGCGGAAGCACTTCACGATCTGGAAGTAGCGCTCCAGGCCGGCGACCATGAACAGCTGCTTGAAGATCTGCGGCGACTCGGCCAGGGCATAGAACGAGCCGGCGTTGAGCCGCGACGGCACCAGGAAGTTGCGCGCGCCGCCGGGCGTGTACTTCACCAGCATGGGCGTCTCGAGCTCGAGGAACTTCTCGCCGAACAGCACGTTGCGCGTGGTCTGGTAGATCTTCGAGCGCACGAGGAAATTCTTCTGCAGCTCGGGCCGGCGCAGATCCAGGTAACGGTGCTTGAGGCGCAGCGCCTCGTTGGTGTCGATCTTGTCCTCGATGGGGAAGGGCGGCGTCTCCGAGCGCGAGAAGATCTCGAGCCGCGTGGCCTCGATCTCGATGTCGCCCGAGGGCAGCTTGGGATTCTTGTTGTTGCCGCGGTCGGCGACCACGCCCTCGATGCCGACACAGAACTCGTGGCGCAGCTCGCCGGCCAGCTGGTGCGCGTCCACGTTCAGGTCGCCGCGGAAGACCACCTGGGTGACGCCTTCGCGATCGCGCAGGTCGATGAACACGGCGCCGCCATGGTCGCGGCGGTTCCATACCCAGCCGCACAACACGACCTTCTTGCCGATGTCAGACGCGCGCAACTCGCCGCAGGAATGAGACTTCTTCCGATCGTGGAGGAACGAGGACATAGGAGGGCCATGGTAGCCTCGTGCCGCACGGCGTCAAGCCGGGTCCGCAGGCCCAGACACGCTTCAGACGCGATTCGGACGCACTTCGGAGTTGCCGTGCATCCGATTCTTGATAAAACCGATGAACAACATGAGTAATCGCGGATTCGCCTTGTGGTTCACCGGTATGTCCGGCGCCGGCAAGTCGACATTGTCGGTCCCGGTGACCGAACGTCTGCGCCAGGCGGGCCTCCCGGTCGAGCTCCTGGACGGCGACGAGGTGCGCACGCACCTGTCCAAAGGCCTGGGATTCTCCAAGGAAGATCGCGACACCAACGTGCGCCGCATCGGCTTCGTGGCCGAGCTGCTGGCCAAGCACGGCGTGGTCGCCGTGACGGCTGCCATCTCGCCCTACCGCGACGTCCGCCACGAGGTGCGCGAGCGCATCACCCGCACCGGCGCCGGCTTCGTCGAGGTGCATGTGCACTGCCCGGTGGCGGTGCTGGCCGAGCGTGACGTGAAGGGCCTCTACAAGAAGGCCCTGGCGGGCGAGATTCCCAACTTCACCGGCGTCTCCGACCCCTACGAAGCGCCCGAGCACCCCGAGGTCAGCGTCGACTCGTCGACGGAAAAGCTCGTGGACAGCATCGAAAAGGTCATCGGCACACTCAAGCGTCTCGGCTACGCTCCGGAGAGCACCTGAACACCATGCCCCTGTTCGACGCCAAGGCGCTGGCGGCAAAGAGCGCCGAGCTGGAAGGCAAGCCCGCCGAAGAGATCCTCGCCTGGGCGCTGGCCGAGTACGCGCCCAAGGTGGGCATCTCGACCGCGTTCGGCGTCGAGGGCTGCGCGCTCATCGACATGGCAGTCAAGCTCGAGCCCAGGGTGCAGGTGTTCACCGTCGACACCGACTTCCTGTTCCCCGAGACCCACGAGCTCATGCAGCGTCTGTCGCAGCGCTACGGCATCGAGATCCAGCGCATGAAGGGCTCGATCAGCAAGGAGCAGCAGGAGCGCGAGCACGGCGTGGCGCTGTGGGAGCGTGATCCAGATCTCTGCTGCGGCATGCGCAAGGTCGAGCCCACGCAGCGCGCGGTCGCCGGCCTCGACGCCTGGTTCGCCGGGCTGCGGCGCGACCAGGGCAAGTCGCGCGCCGGCATCCAGATCCTCGAGCGCTACGACCACGCCGACGGCTCGCCCCTGGTCAAGGTGAACCCGCTCGCGGCGTGGACGCGCAACGACACGTGGAAGTACGTCATGACCCACGACGTGCCCTACAGCCCGCTCCTCGACCAGGGCTACAAGTCGATCGGCTGCTGGCCGTGCACGCGCCCCGTCGACGCCGGCGCCGACGAGCGCGCCGGCCGCTGGGCCGGCTCGAGCAAGAAGGAGTGCGGCATCCACACCTTCATGATTCGCAAGGCGTGATAGCGTAAGCGCGTGGCCGAGTACAACTTGCCGGCGCAAGGGGAGCGCACGGCTCCCCAGACGTGCCCGAACTGCCGCGGCAAGCTGCTCTGGGACCCCGCTGCTGGCCAGCTCAAGTGTGAATCGTGCGCCACGCTGGTGGCCGCGCCCGAGCCGGTGGGCGCGCGCATCGTCGAGCACGACCTCCTGGCCGAGCTGAACGCGGCGCGACCGACCGGACGCATCGGCTCGGGCACGCGCCAGATGCGCTGCAGCGAGTGCGGCGCGGTGGTCGAGTTCCCCGACAACCTGGTGGCCAAGAAGTGCGAGTTCTGCGACTCGCCCGCGGTGCTGGCGGAGAGCGCGCGCGAGGACCACTACGTACCCGAGTCGCTGGTGCCCTTCGCGGTCAACCGCGACACCGCCACCCACGCATTCCGCCACTGGCTGGGCAAGCTGTGGTTCCGCCCCTCCAACCTCAAGGAGAAGGCCGACATCTCCGAGCTGCACGGCGTCTACGTGCCCTACTGGACCTTCGACGCCGACGTGACCTCGAGCTGGACCGCCGACGCCGGCTACCACTACTACGTGAGCGAGAGCTACACCACGACCGAGAACGGCAAGACCGTCCACAAGACGCGCCAGGTGCAGAAGACCCGCTGGGTGCCGGCCTCGGGCCAGCGCCACGATCGCCACGACGATCACCTGGTGTGTGCGTCGGCCGGCCTGCCCGACGCCCTGGCCACCAGGATGGCCAACTTCCAGACCGGCGAGCTGCGGGCGTACACGCGCGAGCTCTTGCAGGGCTTCTCGGCGGAGAGCTACGCCATCGAGCTGCCTGCGGCGTGGACTCGCGCGCAGGGCGAGATTGCCGACGTGCAGGAGCGTCGCTGCGCCGGCGACGTCCCCGGCGACACGCAGCGCTCGCTGCGGGTGTCCAACCGCTTCGCGTCGACGAGCTTCAAGCACGTGCTCTTGCCGGTGTGGATCGCCGCGTTCCGCTACCAGAGCCAGGTCTTCCGCTTCCTGGTCAACGGGCAGACCGGCAGCGTGTCGGGACATGCGCCCTACTCGGTCGTGAAGATCACGCTGTTTGTGATGACTCTGGTTCTCGTCGCGGCTGGCATCTTCTTACTCTGGCAGGGACGGCACTAGGCAGCGATTGACCCGCTGATCCGGGCGACGCTACCGTGGCGGCCTCGTACCCGGAGGCTGCTCATGAACCACGCTCTTACGGCACGGATCGCGCTGTCCCTGATCGCAGCGCTGGCGCTCGCGCTGGTCGCCTGTGCTGCCAGCGGCCGCAACGGCGACGACGACAGCAACGGCAACGGCCCTGACGCCGGTCACGGCGGCGGCACGCCCGACGCCGACCTGGGGCCACACGGTACGGTGAGCGGCGTGGTCTGGATGCCGTCGAGCGCGCCCGGCCAGGTGCCCGTGGGCCAGGAGATTCCCGTCTCCGAGGCGCTGGTGTACGTGTCGACCGCGACGTCGCTCGACCCGGTGCCGCAGGAGGTCTACTGCGACCAGTGCGCCGATCCGCCCGGCTACAACACGCTGACCGACGCCAAGGGTCACTTCAGCCTCAACGCGCCGGTGGGTCACTACTGGCTGGCCATCCAGAAGGGCCAGTTCCGCATCGACCAGGAGATCGACGTGGTTGCCAGCGGGGACCTGGCGCTCACCGACGCGCAGACCGCGCTGCCCTCGGATCACGATCCCGCGCACGGCAAGTGGTTGCCGCACGTGGCCATCGCGGCGGGCACCTTCGACAACGTCGAGACCATCTTCGGCAAGGTCGGCATCGGCATGGTCGACGCCAGCGGCGGCTGGGTCGGCTCGAGCGCGGCCGACAACATCGATCTCTACGACAACGGCGGCTCGTCGGCGATGAGCGGGCCGTTCTCGGCCCTGCTCACCGACCTGAACAAGATGAAGAAGTACCACCTCATCGTCATGCCGTGCACCTCGACGGGCGAGGCGTCCACGGCGCTGTTCGACAACCCGACCGTGCGGCAGAACATCGTCGAGTACGTGAAGGCGGGCGGCAAGTGGTACGTGGCCGACTGGGCGGGCGAGTTCGAGGACGTGGTCTGGCCCGAGTTCATCCAGTTCGGCCCGGGCTACGACACCGCCGCGGCCGGCTGCACGGGCGGCGCGTGCAACACCGCCGACGACTTCGGCCTCTACGACTCGGCGCACTCCAAGGCCGAGGACGCCAAGCTGAATGCCTGGCTGCAGGGCCAGATGGCGCCCAGCGAGGCGGGCGGCACCGTCGGGGTCGTCGATGCCAACCACTTCGACGCCACCGACAACTGGGACCACATCATGAACCTGGGCAGCATCCAGATCGGCACGAACCCCGAGGGCCTGCCCATCATCGAGACCCCGCACGTGTTCATCCTGGGCGAGCACCACGGCGGCGAGGGTCCCATCCATCCGCTGACCGTGACCTTCCAGCCGGGCGGGTGCGGGCGCGTGCTCTACACCACCTTCCACACCACGCCCGGCGCGCACGTCGGGCTCATCCCGCAGGAGCGCGTGCTGCTCTACCTGATGGGCGAGATCGGCGTCTGCCACGACGGGCCGATCATCCCGTAGGCGCCATGAGCGGCGTTCGCGCGGTGCACCGGGCGAGCCTGGGCGCCAGGGCCTGGGAGACCGACGGGCAGCTGTTCGCGCTCTGGCCCGATCCGGTCGATGCCGACGCCTGCTTCGAGACCGCCGGGTTCACCCGCTTCGACGACAGGCAACTGGTGGGTGAGCCTAGTTGGCCTCGCTGCTGCGCATCGCGTGCAGCGACTCGTAGCATTCCTGGCACATGGACCTCCCGTTCCAGGTGCGTCTGCTGGGCTTTTCGGGGTGCTGCTCGCAGGCGTACGCGCCACCTGCGAGTCGCTCCGCACCGACGACGGCCGCGACCAGTTCGGCCGTGGCCTTGGTCTGCGCGTGTGTGCCGAGGTCACGGAGAATTCGGCAACGTTCGAGCAACTCCCTCACCGTGCCGAGCAAGACCCAGCGAGGGGCACTACGAAAGTCGGCGACGAGCCGCTCATGAATCGAGACCAGCTTCAGTTCGGTTTCTTTCAGGAGTTCGGCTACTTCAGTGCCCATGAGAGGCGCAACCCTAGCCTTCAAACGGCGGCACAGTCTGGCGCTTCGTGATTCGTTCCAGTGACAGATTCTTCGTCGGTGACGCAGCTTCGCTCCGTGATGACGGTAGGGTGACCTCTGGGGCTGCGCTGCAGCTGCAGCTGTTCGTTCGCACCAGCGTGTCGTCACGCACCTATCACCGTGTCGGATCCACGCACCGCCTCCGCCCCGGCAGCACGCGCAACTCCGCGACCCGACAGATGTCGCCACGCGTGTCGCCGTGACGGTGGGTGGTCCCGGACTTGCTAAGTCGGTGAGCACGATGCGATTCCGAAACCTCCTGTGCTCCCTCCTCCTCCCGTGCGTGCTCGCTTGCGACGCGCCTCCCGAACAAGCGGTGGCCCCCGACGAGGTGCACCCGTCGCTCCTGCAGAGCCCGTCGGCGCCGAGCGGCTTCCGGGGGCAGGTCTGGCAGGGCCAGGGCCAAGGCGGTCAGCGCTTCGTCGGTGACCTGAACGGCGACGGCAAGAAGGACGTCTTCATGTGGCGCGACAGCGACCACGTGTGGATGGTCAACCTGTCGACGGGCAGCGGCTGGAACGCCACCACCTGGGCAGGCGCGTGGGGCTCTGACGGGCCGATCAACGTGGGCGACCTGAACGGCGACGGCAAGACCGACGTTTTCATGTGGCGCAACGCGGACCACGCGTGGACGGTGAACCTGTCGACGGGGTCAGGGTTCCAGGCGGCGATCTGGCAGGGGGCGTGGGGCTCTGACGGGGCCATCAACGTGGGCGACCTGAACGGCGACGGCAAGGCCGACGTGTTCATGTCGCGGGACGCGGACCACGTGTGGACGGTGAACCTGTCGACGGGCTCGGGCTTCCAGGCGGCGACCTGGCCGGGGGCGTGGGGCTCTGACGGGCCCATCAACGTGGGCGACCTGAACGGCGACGGCAAGACCGACGTTTTCATGTGGCGCAACGCAGGCCACGACTGGATGGTGAACCTGTCGACGGGCGCGGGCTTCACCGCGCAGCGGTGGACGGGCAACTGGGGCTCCGACGGCACCATCCGGGTGGGCGACCTGAACGGCGACGGCAAGACCGACGTTTTCATGTACCGGGCGGCGGGCAACGACTGGATGGTGAACCTGTCGACGGGCACGGGCTTCACCGCGCAGCGCTGGCTGGGCGCCTGCAGCAGCGACGGGCCGACGGTGATCGGTGACTTCAACGGCGACCGGCGCATCGACGTGGCGGTGTGGCGCGACTTCGGCAAGGACTGGCTGCTGAACCTGTCGACCGGCTCCGGCTTCAACATGCAGCGCTGGACGGGCGTGTGGGGCTCGGACGGGCAAATCCTCACCGGCGACGTGACCGGCGACGGCCGCACCGACGTCTTCATGTGGCGCGGCGGCGACTGGACCGTGAACGTGGCCTTGCCCGTGCCGCTCGGGCCGGCGCGCAGCGCCGACTACGGCATCAGCGCGGTCGAGATCAACCAGGCGACGCAGAGCCTGGACAACCAGGTCCCGCTGTTCGCGGGCAAGCGCACGCTGGTGCGCGTCTACGCCGATGCGGGCACGTGCTCGAGCGGCCCGGCGCTGGCCAACCTCGCGGTCGAGGCGACCGTGCTCACGCAGAGCGGGCAGCCGGTGTGGGGCCCGACGACCATCGGGCCGCAGACGGTGCCGCGGCAGGTGAACCGCGACAACCTGGGCGACACGGTCAACTTCGAGCTGCCCAAGGACGGCCCGGCGGCGGGTGTGATCTGGTCGACGACGCAGGCGTACTGGCTGCGCGTGACCACCAACCCGTGCATCGATCCCGCGGCCAGCCCGTCGACCTGCGCGCGCCGCCTGCCCGGCGTGGGCGAGCAGAGCTGGGTGCCGCTGCGCTTCTATGCCCCGGCGGCGATCCACTTCCGCCCCGTCTACGGCCGCATCGATGGTCGGAAGGTCACCCACGACGAGCTCATGAGCGTGGTCAAGCGGGTCGAGGCGATGTACCCGGCCGCCGGGCTCATCGCGCACGATTACGGCGACGTGGTCGACGGCGGCATCGGCTGGAACACGCTCGGCGACCTGGAGCGGCAGGCGTACCGGGAGGACGAGCTGCAGCGCCAGCAGGGCAGGGCGCCCACCCACTGCGGCGACTGCTTCTACATCGCCGTCAGGTGGGCGGCGCCCGGCAGCGGCACCGGCGGCCTCGCCAACTCCACGGGGACGATGTCGCTGGAGAATCGCCTCGCGACGGTCACCCTGAACCCCGCAGACATCGACGACAGCGCGTCCACCTTCGCGCAGGAGCTCGCGCACCTGCTCGGCCGCTACCACTCGAGCGGCCACGACGAGCCCGCCCCTGACCCGAACTACCCGTACGTGGAGGGCGCGATCGGCGACAACGGCCACTACTTCCTGCTGCCCAACGTGGTGAGCCACGGGCGCTTCTACGGCGCCGACCCGGCCACCGACCCCAGGTTGAGCCCCGAGGGCCAGTGGCTGGTACTGCCCGCGTACAGCCCGGACGACGCGCAGCACCGCCACGACTTCATGAGCTACAGCAGCGACTTCAGCAACTGGGTCTCCGACTACACCTACCGCGGCGTCTGCAACGCCATCATCAACGGCTACGCCGACACCTCCTTCTGGAACCGCAACATGGTTGTCGCGGGCAGCCTGCCCACCGAGGCGGTCTGCCCGTTCTGATCGCCAGAACTCCGACGTCGCGCCCTCCAGGCCGAAGTACGACGAGCTCGGTAGTTTTTAGCAGCCGGCGAAGTTGCCACCGATCACGCGCTGCTCCCGGGTGGCTTCCTCCGAGCTACTCGATCAGCTCGATCTTCGCCTGGGGCGGTTCGGGCATGGCGCCCGAGTCGCGGTAGTTGCTGCGGTAGAAGAGCCGTGCGCGCATGCGATGACGGGGCGGCGTGCCCACGTGCGCGCTGGTCGTCCGGTAGCAGCGCGGCTCGCCGTCGCTGAGCGGCTCGGTCGACCACCTCTTGGTGATGAGCGGCCAATCAGGAGGCGTCCACTCGAGCTTGACCTGGAAGTCCCACCGTTCGACGTCATGGGTCACGTGCACCATGGCGCACTGATCCTTGTGGCCCATGACCAGATCCCAGTGGTGCGGGATGGGGCCGGAGATGCTGCGTGCGAGCTCGACGTCGTTGCGATCCACCTTGATGTCGGGCGCCCACACGATGTAGCTCTGCCAGATCGTCTTGCACTTCACGACGTCCTCGCTCATGCGTACCTTCACCATGGCGGGCCTGGGTGGCTCGACCGACGTGCTGTAGTTGGGCATCTCGCCGGTGGACGGCGAGGACACTGCCGACGCCTGCTCCAGGGCCAGGGCAGCCGGCGCGTCGGCGGACGCCAGGCGCGTCGAGCACTCGACCAGCTGGTCCTTGTAGTTGAACACCTGCAGGAACTCGAGGTCGGAGACGAACGTGGCGCCGCGCGCCTGGGCGAGCTGCATGAGAGCCAGGACCAGCCGTGTGCCGCTCTCGCGCTGTCCGAACGGCACCTCGATGCTCTCCTCGCGCAAGGAGAACTCGTGGGCCGCCCGGGCGTCGGCGATCAGGCGGGTCGGGTCGTGGTCCCGCTCGAAGTGCGGCAGGTCGGGTTGCCGCGCGCACGCAGTGACCACGAGCAAGAGCAACGGTGCCATCAGCGATCGCGGCTTCATGCCGGTGCAAGGGGCAAGCCGCGGGCCAGCTCGACGATCGTGGAACCATTGGGCTTCCCCGGGAGCGGGACCGCGCGTGTGGCGTCTTCCGGGCGATTTGCCCGGGCAAACTGTGCGTGCAGTCCGAGATCAGGCGTCGACGTCGGGCTTGCGCGGCGTGACCAGCACGCCGAGCACGCCCTGCTGCGCCCACAGCGAGAGCGGCAGGACGATCACGAACAGGCGCATGCGGCCCAGGAGCGCGCTCTTCGACATCTGGTCGTCCCAGCCGCTGGCCGAGAAGGCCATCAGACCGTACAGGATGGGCAGGTAGAGCACGATCAGCCAGGCGAGCGGACGCAGGGCCAGGCCGTCCTTGTCCCACACGCCGCGCGGGCGCGGCCAGGACAGCAGCGCCGCGACGGAGATGAGCGCGAGCGGTGCGAGCAGCCAGAGCGCCACGAAGAACGTGCCCAGGGCGCGGCGATCGACGCCCTTGGCGATCTCGAAGATGGGCACCGCGTGGTCCATCTTGACGCCCAGCCAGGAGAAGAAGCTGTAGTCGAAGGGCAGGCGCGGCGACAGATCAGCGACGGGGATGAGCATGCCGAGCGCGAACAGGACGCCCGCGGCGACCAGGCCGTGGCGCGCGTGCATCGACTGCGGCGCGAGCACACGCAGGGTCATGGCCACGCCGGCCGCGAGCACGCCGAGGGTGACCAGGGTGGTCACCTGCGTGGGCGCCATGCCGTACGAGCCCAGCTGGCCCACGCACAGCACGAAGCCGGACAGGCCGGTGACCGCGAGCAGCGCCGCACGCAGGTGCGCGGGCAGGCGTGGCACGAATGCGACCGCGACGCCGACCAGCCCGGCCACGAGCGGATAGAGCAGGGCGACCACGTTGCCGTCGGCGAGCAGGTCCCAGGAGAACTTGAGCATGCCGCGGTAGTGCCACTCGTCGCCCCAGAAGCGCGGCGGCTCCTTCTCGAACAGGCGCAGCGCGGGCAGGACGAAGGCCACCAGCAGGGCGAAGCCGCCCACGAGCCCGAGCCTGCGCATGGCCGCGCCGTCGCGCAGGCCGTCGAGGCTGACGCCGAGCAGCTTGCCCGCGCCCAGCATGCCCGCCGCGTCGCCGGGCGCCACGCGCGCCAGATCGTCGGCGCCCACGGCCACCGTGCCGGGCGCGCGACCGCGCGCGAAGGCCTGCACGTCGGGATCGTAGAGGTCAGCGCCGCAGCTGGCGCAGACGTTCGATTCGCCGCGCCAGGCGGCCTCGCAGATCGGGCAGACGAGCTTCTGGGGCAGGGGCGGTTGGCTCACGGAGGCGGATGGTATGCACGGCGCGGGCGCCGCTGCAGAGCGAAGTTCTCGCTGACAGTGCCTGGCGCGAGCTCGGGTGCGGCTTCTAGCGCAGCTTGAGCAGCACGCTCTTCGACTCCAGGTACTCGTCCAGCCCCGCGTGGCCCAGCTCGCGCCCCAGGCCGCTCTGCTTGCAGCCGCCGTAGGGCATGGTCTCGCCCAGGCCGGCCACGCCGTGGTAGGCGTTCACCCAGACGGTGCCCGCGCGCAGGCCGCGGGCCACGCGCAGGGCCACGCCGACGTCGCGCGTCCACACCGCGGCGGCCAGGCCGTAGATGGTGTCGTTGGCCAGCCGCAGCGCGTCAGCCTCGTCCTTGAAGGTGAGCACCGACAGCACGGGGCCGAAGATCTCCTCGCGCGCCACGCTCATCTCGGGCGCGACGCCGGCGAAGATGGTCGGCTGCACATACAGGCCCTGGGCGAGCGCGCCCGCGCTGGCCCGCTCGCCGCCCGCCAGCACGGTGGCGCCGGCGGCGCGCCCGGCCTGCAGGTAGCCCAGCACCTTGGTGAGCTGCGGCTGGCTGACCACCGGACCCATGGTGGTCGTGGCCTCGAGCGGGTCGCCCAGCTTGACCTTCTTCTGCGTGACCTCGACCAGCTTGGCCAGGAACTCGTCCTTGATCGACTCCTGCAGCAAGAGGCGCGAGCCCGCCTGGCACACCTGGCCGGCGTTCATGAAGATGCCGAAGAATGCGCCCGTGACCGCGGCGTCGAGCGAGGGCGCGTCGGCGAAGACCAGGTTGGGCGACTTGCCACCCAGCTCGAGCGACACGCGCTTGAGCGTGGTCGCGGCCGCCTGCATGACCTTCTTGCCCGTCGCGGTCGAGCCGGTGAAGGCGATCTTGTCGACCAGGGGCGACAGCGCGAGCGCCTGCCCGGCGATGGCGCCGTTGTCGGTGTCGCTGGTGACGACGTTGAGCACGCCGGCGGGCAGGCCGGCCTCGGCGAGCAGGCGGGCCAGCTCGAGCGCCACGCCCGAGGTCAGGTGCGACGGCTTGCTGACGATGGTGCAGCCGGCCGCGAGCGCGGGCGCGAACTTCCACGCCAGCAGCGAGAGCGGGAAGTTCCACGGCGTGATCACGCCGACCACGCCCACCGGCTCGCGCAGCGACAGGCCGAGCGAGTCGGGCGACTGCTGGCTGTAGGCCTCGCCGTGCAGGTCGAGGGCCAGGCCGGCGTAGTAGTCGAACACGTCGGCGGCTGCGCCGACCTCGGCGCGCGCCGAGCCGATGGGCTTGCCCATCTCGCGCGCAATCAGCTCGCCCAGGTTCGCCTGCTGCGCGCGCAGCGCGTCGGCGGTCTTGCGCAGGATCTGAGCGCGCAGCCGCACCGGCGCGCCCGACCACTTGCCCTCGTCGAAGACGCGCCGCGCCACCTCGACGGCGGCGTGCACGTCGATCTCGTCGGCCTGCGGGTACTCGCCCACCGCCTGCCCCGTGGCGGGCGACTCGCGCTTGAAGGTCGCGCCGCTCCTGGCGTCGCGCCACTCGCCCGCGACGAACATCTGCCACTTCTTCATGCCGCTCATGCGGCGCAGGTTATCAGAGGTACTTGCTGGCCAAGCGGCGGAAGTAGTCGCCGTCCTGCCCGCCGCGCACCACCTGCACGGCCTTGCCGTCCTTGCCGATGACGACCGTCCAGGGCACGTGATCGACGTGGTAGATGTCCTGCAGCTCGGAGTCGGCGACCACGACCGGCGCGGTCAACCCGACGCGCTGCGCGATCGAGCGCGCGCGCTCGAAGTTACCTCCGGTGACGACGGTGACGAGGACCAAGCCGCGCGGTCCGAGCTCGTTGGCGACCTGCTGTAATTCGGGCAACTCCCGAATGCAGTGGCCTCAACCAGGGCTCCAGAAGTTGACCAGCACGACCTTGCCCTCGAGCTGGCTGACGTCGAAGTCGCCGCTGCCGTCGAGCAGCGGGCGCGCCAGCACCGCCAGTGGCTTGTCGGTGGACGGCAGGGGCGCGTCCTGCCCGCGGCAGGAGAGCCCGCCGACCGCGGCGAGTACAGCGAGCAGCACGGTTCGGCTGGACATCGGTACGACTTCTAGCACAAAACACCTGAGCAGCCATGAGTGACGACGCGGACGACAGAGGCGAGTGGCACCAGATCGCCGCACAGGCGCGCGAGCACCTGGCGCGCCTGGCGCGTCACGGCGTCGCACACCTGCCGCCCGCGCCCGCGCTGGAGCAAGCGGCGGCCGCGCCGGTCGTCGCGTCGCTCACGCCGGGTGTGCGCGACGGCAGC
>OBEQ010209113.1_pt1 | contig 14535 bp, 22 predicted proteins | sample 1670901 | NCBI WGS metagenome assembly OBEQ01 (sample SAMEA104232315, study PRJEB22302) | groundwater metagenome | biome: forest; feature: aquifer; material: groundwater | place: USA | collected 2011-08-07 | depth 5.4 m
ACAAGTGCGCGGAACGAATTTCTCGTATAATTTGGCGATAAGCTATGAAGCAATTTTTTTCTATCCTTTCATTTTTCGCCATCAGTGTCGGTTTGTATTTCAAGTTTTTTTATGACATTCCAGATGCGCAAGAATTAATCAATTTTTACGTAAGCTGGTTTTTGATCATTGCCGGTATCTCAGGATTATTGATTACGATATTCTGGCGTAGCCCTAAGAAATTTCGTCATAACGATAATGATTGAGGCGATCATCGCCGATCGTTTGACGAAACACTACGGTGCCACGATGGCAGTGGATACATTGCAGTTGCATGTTCGTCAGGGCGAGTTTTTTGGTTTTTTGGGTCCCAATGGTGCCGGTAAGACGACAACCATTCGGATGCTCACTGGCGTAGTCAATCCTGACGAGGGGAACATTCTAATCAATAACTTTTCGATAAAAGACAAAAGTAATATAGCTCGAACAATCGGGGTACTTCCGGAGAGCAGGGGATTCTATGATTGGCTGACGGGAGCCGAGTACTTAGATTTCTTCGCTCGGTTGTATGGAATAACGGAGCGAGATAGCGTTGCGGTTCTGTTGGAGCGTGTCGGGTTGACGGCTCAAAGAAAAAAGAAAATTAGTGCCTATTCTCGTGGCATGCGACAGCGGTTGGGCCTCGCCCGAGCGCTCATCAATAAGCCGAGTATTCTATTCTTGGACGAGCCGACGCTCGGTCTTGATCCACGAGGACAACAGGATGTCCAAAATTTGCTCCGTTCCCTGAATCAAGACGGTATGACGATATTCTATTCTTCTCATCTCCTGAACGAAGTTTCCGAGCTATGTTCAAGAATCGCGATTCTGGATAAAGGGAAAATCGTTGCCGAAGGTACGTTGAATGAATTACGCCAGCAGGCTGATCGTCAAGCCGGTACCCTAACTGATATCTTCCTGACACTCACGCATGCCTAGTATATTCAATCTTATTTGGTCTAAAGAAATACGAGAAGGACTCTATACCTGGAAGGGACTGGTCTGGTTGGTCATCGCCTCGATCTTGTTTAGCTTTACGAGCTATCTGCTGCTCACCAATAAAGAACTGAGCCTGCTTGATCAGGCCGAGCTCTTGTGGCTTTTGAGCAAGATTATTCTAGTCGTGGCGCTTCTGATCGTTACGATTGACGCTTCGATGGTTATTGCGACTGAGTTTGAAAAAGAAACCGCCGAGAGTCTTTTCTTAGCACCGCTCTCGATCAGAGACTTTATCCTCGGTAAGTTTCTCGCCTCATTCACGCTCTGGCTGGCGCTCTTCATCGTGGCGGTTCCGTACATGCTCGCCACTTCGGCTGGATCACACCTCGCGCCAGCATTCCTCGGTTACGTGTTGCTCTTGGGGAGCTTGGGCGTGATCGGTTTTATCTTTTTTATTTTTGCCCTGTCGCTGCTGTATCGTTCGAGTAAGAGCACGCTCACGACCTCACTGATGCTGCTCCTGGCCTTTACTGCTCCAGCGCTGTTCTCTTCGACCCTGAAGACAGCAACGGTTGCGACAACGATAAGCAAAATCAACCCCATCGATAATATTTTTTCCTCGCTTGATAACGTTTTAGTAGATTTCCAGACTACTCTTTCGCAAAACTGGCAATTCCTGTTTCCGCTGATCGTATTTTGTCTGGTAACGTTTGTATTTCTGTCCTTCAGCATTAGTGTCTTTCGGCGACAGGGGATTATCCGTAACGAGTAAATGAAGTACCTTTGTGCCACCGTGATCGTTCTCAGTGTCAGTGCTGGTGTATTCCTGCCGCATGCTACCAACGCCGGAAGCACGCCCCCACTTGAGCTGACTATTCTCTCCTCGCGGACACTAAGCGGTACTGCCGGTGAATATGTAACCGTCGAGGGTCAGGTTAAGAACACCGGTCAGGTAACCCTTAACGACATTACCACCTACCTATCGCTTGTTGATCAAGAAAACAAACTACCAGTTGATCTCGAAGACTGGAGTGCCGAGAAGGGCTTGCATTTTGATACGATTGCCCCTGGCCAAAGTCTCTCATTGATTTGGAAGATTCACTTCATCAAGGCTGGAAGTTATTCTCTCATCATTGTCGCTACCGCCGCTGGTAGCGAGGTGCCGCAGGTAAGTCCTATCACCCACTTCCAGGTTGCCATCAAGCACAACCTGAACCCAGGCAATATCTTGCCGGTTGCTTTCGGGACGCCCTTCGGTGTTGCCTTTCTCTTGTCGCTACTGGGCTATAAACGCCGGAAAGAAGTCGAGGCATAACACCTCCTCACCTCATCCACCAAGCGGAGCAAGTACGGCACTTTAATGGTTCAGTTGTCAAAAGAGCAAATTGGGGAGTTCAAAAAGCTTATCAAACAGAGATTTGGGGTTGAATACTCGGATGCCGAGGCCAGCGGAGCTGCCCATAAATTCGTCAATCTCTTTCGCGTAGTCTATGGGGGGGGTAAGTCAATGGCAGAAAGGGAAAAAGAATAGTGAGCTGAAGGGTAGGGTAAAATTAGAGGGACAAGGCGACAGCGTCAAACCTTGAACCACCATTTAACAGAACGGTTCTAACGTCGTACAGTACCCGCAGCTAAGCTTATGAAAATATTACTTACCGGTGGCTCGGGCTATATTGGCACGTGCCTTAGGCGCAAGCTCGATCATGTCCATTCGTTTAGGGTCTACGATATAAAAAATAACCCCAAGGACGACGTTCGTGATTTAGCGCGATTAGAGAAGGCGGTTAAGGGTGTTTCCGGAGTTATCCATCTGGCAGCGGTATCGCGGCCGAAAGACGCATTCACAGATCCACACACGTGTCTTGAAACTAATATCGGCGGTACGGTTAATGTCCTTGAAGCGATCAGAAGGAAAAATCCGAAGGCATGGGCGATATTCGCATCAAGTCGCGAAGTCTATGGCGGCTATGACAAGTTTCCGGTAACTGAAAAGAGTTTACGCCTTCCCCTGAACGCCTATGCGGTTTCCAAGGTTACCGGCGAAGATCTAATGAGGCAGTACGCTCGTAACTACGGCTTACGCACATTGATTCTACGTTTTTGTGGGGTGTATACCGGCGCCGATGATATTTTGGATCGGGTTATCCCTCGTTTCATCGTGCTCGCCCTGAATAATAAACCGATAACGTTGGAAGGTAATGGCAAAAAGAAATTTTTTGATTTCGTTTATATCGATGATGTAATCAATGGGGTAAATAAAGCTGTCAGTTATCTCAGGAGCAAGCCGAGGGGGTTCTGCGATGATTTTACCCTGAGCGCCAATAATCCCATTTCGCTCTATGGCCTCGCAAAATTGATAATGAAACTCACTGGAAGTCACTCAAAAATAATCAATGTTCCGGAGCGGTCTTACGATGTCTCTGGTTTCTGGGGTCCTTATGCCAAGGCAAAAAAATATCTAGGTTGGGCACCCAAGGTAAACCTTGAGAATGGCCTGGTAAGAGGCATAGAGAATATACGTCAGCGTATCGGCTAAAACAATCGATAGGGGGGCGTCAAGCGCTCAGCTTATAGCCTAGCCAGATCCCAATTAGACCCCCTAGAGTTGAGAAGATAATCGATGAAAATGAGAGTAGGTCAGCTCCCCACAGGGCCGGGATCAGCCCACCGAGGGAAGAGCCGATGAACATGCCGATCAAGATAATGCTTTTCTGACTCATTTAACTATTGTAGCCTTTTCGTAATAGAATTTAAAAACAATGCTTATTGACGACATCAAAATAAAAATAAAAGCTGGCCGGGGCGGTGGCGGGGCCATCGCCTTTAATAAAAACCTCGGCGCCCTCGGTCCGGTCGGCGGCACCGGCGGTCGGGGCGGGAGCGTCTATGCCGTCGGTGTGTCTGACCTGATGGCGCTGGGGCAATTCCGTTACAAGAAGGAATTTCCGGCCGAGGACGGCCAGGACGGTCGCGGCCAGTTCCGTGACGGTCGCGATGGCGAGGACCTAATCTTGAAGCTGCCGGTCGGAACCGTTATTCATAACCTGACCAGTGGCAGCGAGATTAGTGTTGAAAAAGTTGGCGAGCGAATGCTGTTGGCGAAGGGCGGTTTTGGTGGAAAGGGAAATTTTCACTTTCGTTCCTCGACCAACACCACGCCGAAACGGGCGCAGCTCGGTACGATGGGCGAAAGCTTCGCCTTTCGTTTTGAACTGAAGTTCATCGCCGACGTCGGTTTTATCGGATTGCCGAACGTTGGTAAATCGAGTCTACTCAACGAGTTGACGAACGCCAGCAGTAAAGTCGCAAACTATCAATTCACTACGCTCGAGCCAAGCCTCGGCACCTACTATGGACTCATCCTCGCCGATATTCCCGGTCTCATCGAGGGTTCATCGAGCGGTCGGGGACTGGGGATCAAATTTCTCCGCCATATTGAGCGAACCCACACGCTCTTCCACTTTATTTCAACTGAATCACCGGCGCCGGCGAAGGACTACAAAACCATCCGCGCCGAACTCGGTGCCTACAATAAGGCGCTGTTGAAGAAACCGGAGCGATTATTCCTGACTAAGAGCGATCTCGTCGATGCAAAGGAGCTGAAGAAAAAGTTAACAGCGCTCAAAAAAATAGACCCGAAGGCAATTGCGATCTCGGTCAACGATTCGGACAGTATTGCCAAGGTCGAGAAGATCCTGAACGACATCAAGGCGAAAAAAGAGGGTTAGTTTTAGCTATTACTCCCCGCGACGAAGCCGGTGGTCCAACAGAGCTGGAGACTGTAACCGCCCGAGGGGCGATCGATGTTGAGGACGTCGCCGATTAGATAAAGCTGCGGTATCAGTCGCGATCGCATCGTTTTAAAGTGGACTTCTTTGATGGCGACGCCGCCGGATGAAACCACCGCTTTATTGGCACCAAGTAAGCCCTTGACGTTGAGCGGGATCGCTTTCATCAGCGCCACCAGCTTTTTTCGCTCCTCGTGTCGTACGCTGTGATTCGTCGTTTCGCCGTCGACCCGAGCCAGCTCGAGCAGGGCCGATACTAGCGCCGCCGGAATAAGTTTACGAAGCGCATTCTTTAGCTTTTTGTTGCTTTCAGCCAAGAGGAGCGCCTGGAGTTGTTGCTTGAGCGTTTCATGGCTTAGCCCGGGGAAGAGATCGAGCCTGATTTGAACCTCGCCATACTGCAGCAGCTCACCAATCGCTCGGCTCATATTCAAAACAGTTGGACCGCTGATGCCAAAGTGCGTAAAGAGCAGCTTACCTTTCTGAACCCCATGTTTTACTCCGTCCTGAAAGACAGTAAGTTTGATGTCATTGAGCGTCAGTCCGCCTAATTTTTTTGCCCAGGCATCGTGTAAGGCGATCGGAACGAGCGCAAAGTTGTTCTCAATAATGGTGTGGCCAAGTTTTTTGAGCCAGTGAAAGCCCTCGCCGGTTGAGCCGGTTTCCGGGCGGGAGCTGCCGCCGGTCGCCACAATGCACGAGACTGCTCTAATTTCTGTTTTGTCCTTGAGCTGAATAACGATCTGCTTCGTCACCGTGTCGAGTGTCAGGCCAGCCACCGCGGCATTAGTTTGGACCTTGACACCGCCGTCTTTCAGGTAGCGGACCAGCACATCCCAAACCGACTGTGCCGTATTTGAGGCAGGGAAGACCCGCCCCTCCGCTTCCTCTTTCGTCGCCATGCCGCGGCGCTGGAAGAAATCGAGCGTGCCCTGAACACCAAACTGTGAAAAAGCGGAGAAGAGAAACTTATCGCTGTCCTTATACTTCGACAGCATTATGTGGATATTGGTCTTGTTATTGGTGACATTACAGCGTCCGCCGCCGGTGATCAGAAGCTTTTTGCCCAGGGTTGGATTTTTCTCGAGCAGCAAGACCGAACGGCCACGTTCGGTCGCTCTCCCGGCCGCCATCATTCCGGCTGGTCCGCCGCCAATGACGACCACATCCCAGACCTTACCTGTTTTGACTTTTGCCTGCATGTGCAGAAATTATAGTCGTCCTCAAGCCAAGACCGCCCACGCCTCAGTTATAATTTTTCTAATGGAATTAGAAAAAAATCAGCAGAGAAATAGCGTCTCCGCAGCAGGTTTACGCATGCTGAACAAAGTGCCGCAAATCACCGCCTCCTTTTGGATAATCAAGGTCCTGTGTACGACGGTCGGCGAGACGGCGGCCGACTTCCTGAACATGAGCCTGCACCTCGGCCTGACCGGTACGAGCCTGGTCATGGGCCTCCTACTCATCTTCGCGCTCTGCTTCCAGTTCCGGTCGAGGCGGTACACGCCCGGCACCTACTGGCTCGCCGTCGTACTGATCAGCGTCGTCGGCACGCTCATCACCGATAACCTGACCGACCACTTCGGCATACCGCTGGCACTCACCTCCGTTATCTTCGGCCTCGCCTTAGCCGCCACCTTCGCCATCTGGTACACGTACGAGCGGACGCTCTCGATCCATACGATCTCGACGACGAGACGAGAGGCGTTCTACTGGCTGGCGATTCTCTTTACCTTTGCCCTCGGTACCGCCGCGGGCGATCTGATGGCGGAGAGCCTCAAGCTCGGCTACTTCCTCTCGGCGATCCTATTCGGCGTGCTGATCGCGGCCGTCGCCCTCGCTCACCTGCGTCTCAAACTGAACGCCGTGCTGACGTTCTGGGTCGCCTATATCTTGACGCGCCCGCTCGGTGCCTCACTCGGCGACTATCTGTCACAGGCTCGCACCGCCGGCGGCCTCGGGCTGGGTACGGTCGGCACGAGCGCACTCTTCCTCGTCGCCATTCTAATCGCGGTCAGCTACCTCGCGATCACGAAGCAGGACGCGCTCGCCACCGAGACGTTTACGTAACCTTTGCCCATGCTATACTTATTGAGTAATGAAGAAGATCATTCAATTTCGAATTTTTAAGGGTGAGCAGTATTACGTCGCCGAGGGGGTTGATTTGCCAATCGTAACCCAGGCCGCGACGCTCGACGAGCTGGCTCGAAACATCCACGAGGCGACCGCATTGCACCTTGAGGGGGAAGACTTACGTGATTTTGAAATTGCCGCTGATCCGGCCTTGCTTGCCAACATCGAACTGGAGCCGATTCAGCATGCCTAAATTGCGAGTACTCTCGGGCGACGAAGTACTCAATATTTTTAAGCGGTTTGGGTTCGAGCTGGAAGCTCAGCGTGGCAGCCATGTAAAGCTGAAGCGGCTGATCGGTGGACAGAAGGAGATTCTTACCGTTGTGCTCCACTCAGAACTTGATAAGGGAACACTTCGATCGATTTTCCGTCAGGCCTCGCGCTATATTTCAGAACAGGAGCTCCGTCAGTTTTTCTATACCGAGTAAATATATCATCATGAAACCACTTTCAGAAAAACCATCGCTCCAAGAGTTTCAGCAGTACGTGCGCGAATTGGTGCGGGAACGCGGATTTTCGGATCAACCGCTCGCGGAAACGTTTATGAAGTTTTTTGAGGAGGCCGGCGAGATGTCTCGGGCCGCTAAGCATGCCTCAAAAATGATCCGAGATGAAACGAGCGAGGTCGCGGATCTTTCTCACGAAATCGCCGATGTGTTTATTTACCTCCTTGATATCTGTAACCACTTCAATGTCGATCTCGAGACCGCTTTTCGAGAAAAAGAGGAGATAAACAAAAAACGACAGTGGAAAAAATAGCCATAAAATAACAGTCGGCGCCGGCGCCTGATGCAGTCCGCTCAAGCGCGGAAATAGTAAATCCACATGAAAACAACCCTCCATAGAGTAGTAACCCCCGACAAGCTCCGGCTTGATGGCTTGCTGTTTGAGCCGAAGCAGAAGTCTCGGCGGGCGGTGTTGCATATCCACGGTATGGCCGGGAACTTCTACGAGAACGAGTTTGTCGATGCGATGGCGCAGCAGTACACTGCCGCCGGCTACGCCTTCCTGACCGGGAATACCCGCGGGCATGATCTGATTGCTGATTTTCGGATCGTCGGGCCGAAGGAGCGGTATAAGCGTATCGGTAACTCACGCGAGCGTTTTGAGGACTGCATTCTCGATATTAAAGCGTGGCTGAAGCTTCTGAAGCGTCAGGGTTACACCGAGATTGTGCTCCAGGGCCATAGCCTCGGCTGCTCCAAGGTCGCCTACTTCCTCTCGAAGGTTGCCGCGCCCGAGGTGAAGGCATTAATCTTAGCCTCGCCCTCTGATATGGTCGGTTTAGGTCGAGTCGGGAAGGAGCTCAAGAACTACCGTCGCAATAGCGCCATTGCCAAACGCATGATCGCTCAGGGCAGGGGGAGTGAGTTTTTGCCAAAACCAGTCTGGGGCTGGTATCACCTCAGCGCACGCACCTACCTCAACTTCACCACCGAGGGCGGCGCCATCGACGTCTTCTCAATCCTGAACCACAAGCGAGCAAGCTTTAAGGTTCTCAAAAATCTCCGCCTCCCGATTTTTGCCTTCTTCGGTGGTGGCAAGGCCGAGGAGGCGAGCATTCTGCCGAAGGAACAAGCGCTCAAGATTCTCAAGAGCAAGGCCACCGCCGTGCTCCGTTTTGACTATGCCGTTATCGGTAAAGCCTCTCACTGCTACATCGGCTATGAGCGCGCGTTGGCGGGGCGGGTGGTGCGGTGGCTAAAGAGTCTAAAATTCTAGTCCTTTGGCGCCTTCGGCCGGGAACAGGCCCTGGCCAAAAAATAGACCATTAGCCCATTGCGCTTATGTTCAGTATGTTATATAATTGAACTGGAAATAACCTTTAAGGTAATTTCCAGTCTATATATGGATAAAAAACCTGTCAAAGGTGAATATTTAGAGGTTTTATTGCGATCTCCTAAGACCATCTTTTCTACCAAAGATGTTGCTTTATTGTGGGGCGAAGAGAGAGACCAAACGGTCAGCGGACGATTGAATAAATATATTAAAGCCCAGAAATTGATCAGAGTTCGTCGCGGCATCTATGCCAAAGACAAAAACTATAACCGTTTTGAATTAGCGACTCGTATTTATACTCCCGCCTACATTAGTTTTGAAACGGTCTTAACTCGGACCGGAATTAATTTTCAGTACTACGGCAATATTTTTGTGGCCACATACGTGACGAGAGAAATTGAGGTCGATGGTCAGAAGATTTCGTTTGTTCGGATGAAAGATTATGTGTTGAGTAATACGGCTGGTATCGAACACACAGACGGCATCGCCATGGCAACCAAAGAGCGTGCATTTTTGGATCGCATCTACATTAGTAAGGATTACCATTTTGATAACTTGGATGCGTTAAATTGGGATAAAGTCTTTGAGATTTTGTCTATCTATCACAATAAGCGAATGGGGAAAAAGGTTAATATATATTTTGAACATTATAAGGCCACAAACAGATGACACTAGACTACTCAAAACATAAAAATATATTGCTTCAAATTCTGAAGGACATTTATTCTGACATATCGATTGCGCCTCACCTGGGCTTTAAGGGTGGCACGGCCGCTCTCTTGTTCTATGATTTGAATCGCGATTCGATAGATTTGGATTTTGATCTGTTAGATGAAAGCAAAGAAACAGAAGTGTTTGAAAAAATTCAGAAAATCACCGCAAACTACGGGACGGTTATTGATTCTCGCATTAAACACTTTAATCTTTTAAATGTCATTTCATACGCACCGGGAGCACAAAAAGTAAAAGTTGAGGTAAATCGCAGAAACTTTGGGTCACGATACGAACTTAAAACTTTGCTTGGCATCTCAATGCTGGTGATGGCTCAAGAGGATATGTTCGCCCACAAGCTGATGGCGATGCATGAGCGGGTCGGCAAGACGAGCCGTGACATTTATGATGTCTGGTTCTTTCTTAAAAATAATTGGCCGGTTAATAAAGATATTGTTAAACAACGTTTGAGCATGTCTTTCAAAGAACTCCTGCAAAAATGCCTTGAACAACTCGAGAACATGGATAACAAGCATATCCTCGACGGCTTGGGTGATTTCCTAACCGAACCGCAAAAAGACTGGGCCAGAGCGAAATTAAAGTCGGATACGATCTTCTTTTTGAAGCTTATGCATAGTAACGAAAAATAACATGGCCACCAGCGCTCCCCGTTTCGACTACGCCATCATCACTTGTCCTGAGCGGAGTCGAAGGACCAACGCCTCCCACTGCACCTTCGACAGGCTCAGTGCAAGCTACCCCAACCACGAGCGCGCGGCGGCGGGATGGGTGGTGAGGTGGTTGAAGGGTATTAAGTTCTAGCCGCACGGCACACATTCGGCAGGCTCACCGCAGGCAAGCTCAGTGCAAACTACTTCGGCCGGGAACAGGCCCTGGTCGAACGAGTCGCCACTCGGTTATCGCAGTAAAATTAACTAACCTTAACGAGTCCTAGACCCGCAGCACGATGATTGAACATATATCAAATTTAATAAATAATCTAAGCCTTACTTTTCTGGCAGTCTCGCCGACGGTTTTTGTATTTAGCGTCACTTTGCTTGGAGACGCAATCGGGCGATCCAAACAAGAAGAAAAAGCTGCTAGGGAGAATGATAAAATTAACATCCAAAAGAATATCAAGGAAATTGAAGAGAGTTTACAAAAAGCAAAAAAGGATGGGGACACAACCGAGCTAACTAGCAGATTAGCACAATTACAAAACAAACAAAGGGAAACCGAAAAGAAAATAAAAGATATTAAAATCAAATACACTAGTATTGATTTCAAAAATACAGTTGTATATCCAGGCGTTGCTTTTTTGCTCTCAATTTTAATCAGTCCATTCAGTGCAAGTGCTTACCATATACCTTTCTTTTCTCAAGTATTATTATTTTTGTATGGGATCATTAAAATTTACAGAAGTCTTCTGCTCGTACAGCAAATAAGCGCGAGCAAAAAAACAAATGAACACTACGACCAACTTAAAACAGCTCTTAGAACTGCATTGGAAGAATACTATCGAAGTACTAAGGAAGAAGTTTCTATAGAATTTCCCAATAAAGCCTTCCCATTAAACATCGCAACTTCAACGGAGTTGCCCATTAATTTTAGAGCGAAGCTCACAAAAGGTTCTGTTCTAAAAAATGCATATGTATGGTTTTTTGTTGCTGATGACCTAGAGTTGGTTGATCCTCCGGAAACTGAGAGCTGGAGACAATCAGCTGACCATAATCCGCCCAATATCCGAACAGTAAAGATTGGCTTAGGCAATCTTAGTGTAGGTCCGTATATCCCACAAATCTTAAAACTTAAGATGCCGGCGACTCCCGGAAAATATTTACTCAGATATGCAGTCAAAGGCGAGGGATATTCTGGACCTTCAAAAGATCTTACAATAATCGTTCTATGAAATACCCGACCAAGACGAGTCCGTTGGCGTCTTAACCGATCCTAAAGAAGCCCTTATACTGTTTATGGGATTTAAATTTTAGTCTCGAAGATAGTGACTATGGAGTTTATTATTGGTTTGTTATTAGTAATTATTGCATTAGCATTTTGGGGTTGCCTTTCTTTATTAAAAGGATGGCACAAATCTGACGCGACTTTAATTTTTCTTGAGAAGGAATTCCAATTGAATAAGAAATTAGAACAACTTGGAAATAAAACTTCGAAAAATGCTAATCTTAACGAAGACTCTGATCTATTTAGCTCTGGTACTATATATCCAAGAAAATTTTATTGGTCTCATTATACAGAAATTTCTTTTGCTTTAGATTATTTAAATCGCGTCCTCAGAAGAAACAAAAAATTAGACGAATAATCATAGGTTTTCAAGCTACAAGATATCTTAAATCATAGCCCTAGTAGTCGGCTCTGGGCAGCATTTTTCAGATAAACCAGTAAAATGATCTTATGTCAAAAGTTGTCACAATTTTGACCCTTGGCGATGATCCGAACGGGGTCAAAATTGCCGAACTATCTAATTGGAAGGGCAGAACACTTGTAATTCCTCGGGGTCATCTTGCAAGTGTCCGGGAAAGAGAAGAAGTAAATGAGGCTGGAGCTTATTTTCTTTTTGGAGAAGGAGAGAAACGGCCGCGGGCGTATATAGGTCAGTCGGAAAATTGTTATTTACGCCTCGCAAGTCATGATAGGGAAAGAGAGGAAGAGCAATGGAATGTCGCTATGACATTTACTGGTGGATTACATAGTACGTACACAAGACATCTAGAGAGTATTTCTGTGAGGCTTGCCATAGAGGCGGGACGATATGAGATTATTAATCGCACCACGCCAAACGAGGTTCGATTAACAGAGGCGCAAGCGGTAACCGTGAATGAATTCTTCGATAAAATCAAATTTCTTACAACATTTTTTGGATTTCAGTTATTCCAAGCAACGCCCGATGAAAAATCGGCAGGCGAGATTTATTATTTGAGAGTAGATCAAGCGGAAGCGAAAGGAGCATTGCTTGAGAGCGGAGAATTTATTGTCTATAAAGGAGCCAAGGCGAGATTTCGAGAAACTGAAAGTTTTGTCGGAAGTTTTTCTTCTGCGCTACGACAAAAGCTACTTAAGGACAGCGTGATGCAATTGAGCGGCCAAGAACAATTTATTTTCCTCGCAGACTATGTGTTCACTAGTCCCAGCGCTGCGGCCGCAACAATAGCAGGTAGAGCGATTAACGGCTGGACAGCATGGAAAGATGAGCGAGGGAGCACACTTGATGAAAATAAAAGGAAATAAACTGTTGTTACTGAAAAAAATTCTATAGGTAAAGCAAGGGCGCAAAAAATGATTATCATGACCCACCCGATCGTCTCAGTCACCACCGCGGATAAGCTGACGCTCTATGGCCTGCTGCTCGAGCCGCCTCGTATCGAGGCGAGCCTCGTCCAAATGGACGGGGCGCCGGGGAAGAAGGCGGTGCTGAAGATAAAAAGTAGTGAATAGAGCCCAAGAATAGGTACTTATTCACTGCTTTTTGCTATAATTAATTCCAATGAAGGTAAAGGGCTCTAATATAAAGTTACCCGTTTCTATTTTTCGCGAGGGGAAGGCCTTCGTGGCGTATACGCCCGTCCTCGATATCTCCACCTGCGGCGACACCTTAGCCGAGGCAAAGCGGCGCTTCAATGAACTGGTCTGGATTTTTTTTAAGGAACTCAAGCGGAAGGGGACGACTGATGAGGTTCTGACGTCATTCGGCTGGCGGAAGGTTGGACGCTCGTTGGTCGCACCGGTAGAGGTGGATCATCGGATCGAGAGCGTTCGCGTGCCCGTGCGCGTGTAGATGCCAAGGATCACCCCAATTCCGTGGCGAAAGTTTGAAAAATTTTTGTTTTACATTGGGTGTACTTTTGAACGCCAGGAAGGTGACCATCGGATTTACGACCGGCCAGGACTAACTCGACCGGTCGTCGTGCCGCGGTATCGCTCGCTTCCTGTCTTCATCATCAAGAACAATCTCCGAACCCTTGGCTTGAGCCATGAGCAATACCTTTCTATTTTGGAAAAAATCTAAATTGGGCGCTAGTAAATGACCCACCCGATCGTCTCAGTCACGACCGCGGATAAATTGACGCTCTATGGCCTGCTGCTCGCGGCGCCGGGGAAGAAGGCGGTGCTGATTAATGTTCACGGCACGGCCAGTAATTTTTATGAGAATGATTTTTTGGGCGTGGTCGCCGAGAAGCTGAGCCGGCAGGGCGTGTCGGTGCTGAGCACGAACAACCGCGGGGCGCACGTGCTTGAGTGTTATACCAAGGAGCGTTACCAGCCAACCGGCGCGGCGATTGATCGGTTCGAGGACTGTCTGCTTGATATTGACGCCTGGATCGCCTTCGCGCTCAAGCAGGGTTTCCGCCATATTTACCTCTCCGGTCACAGCCTGGGGACGGAGAAGGTCGTTTACTACATGGTGAAAGGGAAGTATCGGAAGCTGGTACGGGCAGTTATCCTTTTTGCCCCGGCCGACTCGTACGGCGCTCAATTAAAGTTTGAACAGCGACGCGGGTTGAAGTTGATGGTCGAGGCGAAGCGTCTCATCGCCCAGAGGCGCGGTCGCCAACTCCTCTCGCCTTACTGGAAGGCGTACAGCGGGGTGCTGCCGCTAACAGCCCAAGCCTACTACGGTCTCTTTCGGAAAGGTTCAGCGATGTCAAAAACCTTTCCCTTCTGGAGCGGGAAGCTGCCGCTCTACCGGCTGATCAACGTCCCGATCCTCGCCGTCATCGGCGACCAGCACGAGTTCACGGTTATCCCAATCAAGCAGGCCCTCAAATTGATGGAACGCGAAAACCCCAACACCGAAGCCCATCAACTCAAGCACTGCAACCACGACTTCGAGGGGAAAGAACCCCAACTCGCCGCAATCGTCAGCAAATTCGTCACGCGTGTTAGCCGTGAGTGAAAATAACAGGTAAAAAAGCTATTTTCATAATTATTGTTGACATAATCGTATCATTTTGATATGATTATTATGTATAAATGATACGATTATGATTAGAATTAGCCCGAAACAGCAAAAAGTAATAAATCTGTTCCTAAGACATAACCGCTTGAGTTCTTCAGAGGTTCATGGCCTTCTAACTAAGGACGGTGAAGAAACCTCGCTGGTAACGGTCAAGCGGGATCTTTCCCTCATGGCTGGATTGAGACTTTTGGC
>OBEQ011224693.1_pt1 | contig 14535 bp, 13 predicted proteins | sample 1670901 | NCBI WGS metagenome assembly OBEQ01 (sample SAMEA104232315, study PRJEB22302) | groundwater metagenome | biome: forest; feature: aquifer; material: groundwater | place: USA | collected 2011-08-07 | depth 5.4 m
CACGCGCGCGGTATCAAGGTCGGCATGCGTTTCACGATGACGCAGGACAACGCCGCGGAGCTTCCCGAATTACTCAATCTCATGGAAGCCGAGGGCATCGACAAGTTCTACCTCTCTCACCTCAACTACGCCGGGCGCGGCAACATCAACCGCAAGGACGATGTGATCCTGAAAACCACGCGCTGGGCCATGGACCTGCTGTTCGACAAATGCTGGGAATACACGCAGCGCGGTTTGCACAAGGAGTTCGTCACCGGCAACAACGACGCTGACGGCGTGTATCTGTTGTTCTGGGTGCGCAAGCACTTCCCGCACCTCGAAGCGCCTATGCGCGCCAAGCTCGCGCAGTGGGGCGGTAATTCCTCCGGTGTGAACATTGCCAACATCGACAACCTGGGCCAGGTACACCCTGACACCTTCTGGTGGCATTACACGCTTGGCAATGTAAAAGAGCGTCCGTTTTCACAGATCTGGCAGGATGTTTCTGATCCGCTCATGGCCGGGCTCAAGGCCAGCCCCCGGACCATCAAGGGCCGTTGCGGTGCCTGCCAATACTTTGACGTTTGCGGCGGCAACACGCGTGTGCGTGCGCATCAACTCACGAACGACCCCTGGGCTGAAGATCCGGCGTGTTATCTCACCGATGAAGAGATCGGCGTCGAGGGCCTCGCGGAGCGACTGCAGAACCGGCCGTACACGCGTATCCCTGTCGTGGCGGCGAAGTAGCCGCACTTTTGCGTCTCGCCGTAAGATAGGCGGCACGCAACGGCGTACAATCCGCGCATGGAGCAATGCGTAAATCCCGAAGAGCAACGACGGCTGGCGGTGCTGCTACGCGGCCAACGCTGGGCCGCGCTCGCGACCGCGCGTGACAACGAGCCGCTCGCCACCTGGGTGGCGGTGGTGCCCGAGGATGACCTGGGCGGTTTTCTACTGCACCTGAGCCGTCTGGCGCAGCACACGCGTTACCTCGAAACCAATCCGCGCGCGTCGCTGTCGTTCACCGAGCCCGACCGCGGCGCGGGCGATCCACAGGAACTGGCGCGCGTCAGCCTGCAGGGCTACGTCGAGACGATTGGGCACGCCGCCACCGGCTATGCCGCGGCGCGCGAACGCTATCTCGCGCGTTTTCCCGCGGCCGCGCCGACGTTCGAATTCACCGATTTCGCGCTCGTGCGTTTCGTGACCGTGACCGCGCGTTACGTGCCCGGGTTCGGGCGCGTCCACCGTTTGGGTCCGGCCGAGTTGCACGCGGCGGCTCTTGCCTTGGAAGGAGAATCTCCATGATGTTGGCTCGCCCGGTCTCGATCACGTTCGCCGTGCTGTTTACGCTCGTCGCGGCGATGTCACGCGCGGCCGGAACCGACGCGCCGAGGTTGTATGCCGAGCACTGCGCGTCCTGCCACGGCGCGGGTCGTCTGGGCGGTATCGGTCCGGCGCTGCTGCCGGAGAATCTGGGAAGGCTCAAGCGCGAAGAGGCAATCGCCACTATCCGTGACGGACGTGTCGCGACCCAGATGCCGGGGTTCCGGGACAAGCTCGCGGCGGAGCAGGTCGCGCAACTTGCTGAACTGATCTACGAGCCACTGCCGCAAGTGCCGCGCTGGGACATGGCCGATATCCGCGGTTCCCATGTGCTCCACCTCAAACCCGGGGAAAAACTTTCGGACAAGCCGGTCTTCAAGGCCGATCCACTGAATCTTTTCGTAGTCGTCGAGGTCGGCGACCATCATGCCACGCTCCTGGACGGCGACCGGTTCGAACCGATCCTGCGTTTCCCCACGCGGTTTGCGCTGCACGGCGGGCCGAAATTCTCCCCCGACGGCCGCTATGTTTATTTCGGCTCGCGCGACGGCTGGGTGAGCAAGTTCGATATCTACAATCTGAAATACGTCGCCGAAATTCGCGCCGGCATCAACATGCGCAATATCGCGGTGTCGAGCGACGGGCGTTACGTGCTGGCGGGCAATTATCTGCCACACACGCTGGTGGTGCTGGACGCCACGGATCTGTCGCCGCTCAAGATCATCGCGGTGCAGGACGATACCGGCAAAAGCTCGCGGGTGAGCGCCGTCTATGATGCCGCGCCGCGCAAGAGTTTTATCGCCGCGCTCAAGGACATCTCCGAAGTCTGGGAGATTCCCTACGACGCCAAGGCCGAGCCGATCTATCCGGGGCTGGTGCACGACTACCGCATGGGCGAGGCGCTGGCGGTCAAGGGACCGTTCCCGGTGCGCCGCATCCGCCTTGACGATTACCTCGATGACTTTTTATTTGACCAGTCGTATGAACATCTGATCGGCGCGGCGCGCAACGGCAAGAACGGGCAGGTGGTGAGCCTGGTCGTGGGACGCAAGATCGCCGACGTCGATCTTCCCGGCCTGCCGCACCTGGGCTCGGGCATCACCTGGGATTACCAGGGAACCACGGTGCTCGCAACGCCCAACCTCAAGGAGGGCATGGTGACCGTCATCGACATGAAAACCTGGAAGACGATCAAGCATATCAAAACCCTCGGCCCCGGGTTTTTCATGCGCTCGCACGAGAACACGCCGTATGCCTGGGTCGACGCCATGATGAGTCCGGCCGACAAGGACGCGATCCAGATCATAGACAAGAACAAACTCGAAATCGTCAGAACGCTACGACCCGTGCCGGGCAAGACCGCGGCGCACACCGAATTCACGCGCGACGGCAAATATGCGCTGGTCAGCATCTGGGAAATGGACGGAGCACTCGTGGTGTACGACGCGGCGACCTTCAAGGAGATCAAGCGCTTGCCGATGAAAAAACCGTCCGGCAAGTACAACGTGTACAACAAGATCACCCGTTCTTCGGGAACCAGCCACTAAATCGCCTCCTTGCATCCATGGAGTAGCCGCGGAGAAGCGGGCGCACAGGATAACCTCGCACTCGCATTGAATGCTTCGGTTGTTCATTCTTATTTCCCGAGTAAATCCGTCTGATATCTGCGATCCATTATTCGATTGGTAATTGCCTGCATTTCTTACGGCGCAGATGCTGAAATCTCCTCTTGTTGTCGTCGGCCGTTGACTTGAGTCAAGGTGCACGAGGATGGTGGGGTATAGAAATCAGCTATCAGTTAGAAGCTAATGCAGGACCTAATGACCGTCAAAGGGCAAATTATCAGTCGGCGACAGTTCCTGCGCGGCGACTTTAGCAGTCGCCGGCCCGTGTTGCGTCCGCCGTGGGTAATCGAGGAAGCGGAATTTCTCAGTCAGTGCAACGGTTGCGGCAACTGTCGTGAAGCTTGTAGGCAGCACATCATCGTGCTCACAGACGGGGGTTATCCCCAGATCGATTTCCTGAACGGCGAATGCACCTTGTGTGGCGACTGCGCGCGCGTCTGTACCGAAGGCGCGTTTGCCTACTCACCGTTTGTCGCGCCGTGGCAGGTAAAAGCCGTTGTCATGTCTGAGTGTCTCACGCGCCGCGGCGTGGTGTGCCGCAGCTGCGGCGAGCCGTGCGCGACCGGCGCCATCCGTTTCCATTTCGTCAAAGGCGGGGTTGCGCAACCGCGGGTGGAGCCCGCCGCCTGCACCGGCTGCGGTGCGTGCTTCGCCGTGTGTCCGGCGCAGGCCATCGCCCTGCGCGACGATCCCGTTTACCAGGAGGCCTGTGCATGAACATCGCTGGAGTGCTTGTCCATTCCCATCCCGATTTTACCGAGACTGTCACACGCTCGCTGTCGGCGTTGCCCGGTGTCGAGGTGCACGCCGCCGCCGACGGGCGCATCGTGGTCACGGTGGAGGGCGACGACGCGAACGCGCTCGCCGACACGTTTCGCGGTTTTTCCGACATGAGCGGCGTGCTGTCGACCGCCATGGTTTACCACCATTTCGAATCCGATTCCGGACAGGAGAGCTGACATGAAACTGACACGACGCGACTTCATCAAGACCAGCGCCGTCGCCGCGACCGCGGTCGTTGCCGGCGTGACCATCCCCGGCATGAAGGACGCGCTGGCCGCGGTCGCGGCCAGGGACGCCGGCATCCGTTGGGACAAGGGCGTGTGTCGCTTCTGCGGCACCGGCTGCGGCGTGCTCGTGGGCGTGAAGGATGGACGCGTGGTGGCGACCCAAGGCGATCCGGATGCGCCGGTGAACCGGGGGCTGAACTGCATCAAGGGTTATTTTCTGTCGAAGATCATGTATGGCAAGGACCGGCTCACGACGCCGTTGCTGCGCGGGAAAGACGGCAAGTTCGACAAGAACAGCAACGAGTTCTCGCCGGTCACCTGGGATCAGGCGTTCGACATCATGGCCGAAAAGGTGAAGGGCGCACTCAAGGAAAAGGGCCCGGGCAGCGTTGGCATGTTCGGCTCCGGCCAGTGGACCATCTGGGAGGGCTATGCCGCGGTCAAGCTCATGAAGGCCGGCTTCCGTACGAACAACATCGACCCGAACGCGCGCCACTGCATGGCCTCGGCGGTCGCGGGCTTCATGCGTTCTTTCGGCATCGACGAGCCGATGGGCTGCTATGACGATGCCGAGCACGCCGACGCCTTCGTGCTGTGGGGCTCGAACATGTCCGAAATGCACCCGATCCTGTGGTCGCGCCTTACCGATCGGCGTCTCACCGGCAAGGACGTGAAGATCGCGGTGCTCTCGACCTTCACGCATCGTTCCTGCGAGCTCGCCGACATCGAACTCATCTTCAAGCCACAGACCGACCTGGCGATCCTGAACTACATCGCCAACTACATCATCCAGAACAACGCGGTCAACCAGGACTTCGTCGCCAAACACGTCAACTTCAAAAAAGGTGTCACCGACATCGGCTACGGCCTGCGCCCCAACCATCCGCTCGAACAGGTGGCGGGCAACAACGGCTACCCGGATGCCGAGGGCAAGCCCAAGGGCGACCCCGGCAAGGCCGCGCCGATCACGTTCGACGAGTTCAAGCAGTTCGTCTCAACCTACACCGCCGACTACGTCTCGGAACTCTCGGGCGTGCCGAAGGACAAGCTCGAGGCGCTCGCGAAGCTCTACGCCGACCCCAAACGCAAGGTAGTGTCGTACTGGACCATGGGCTTCAACCAGCACACGCGCGGCACCTGGGTCAACAACATGGCCTACAACGTACACTTGCTCGTGGGCAAGATCTCCGAGCCGGGTAACGGGCCGTTCTCGCTCACCGGCCAGCCCTCGGCCTGCGGCACGGCGCGCGAGGTCGGCACCTTCAGCCACCGCCTGCCGGCGGACATGGTGGTGATGAACCCGAAGCACCGCGAGATCACGGAGCAGCTATGGAAGCTGCCGGCCGGGACCATCCCCGACAAGCCGGGCTTCCATGCGGTCGCCCAGAGCCGCGCGCTCAAGGACGGTAAGCTCAACTTCTACTGGACCTCGACCACCAACAACATGCAGGCCGGGCCGAACATCAACGGTGAGACTTACCCTGGCTTCCGCAACCCGGCGAATTTCGTGGTCGTGTCCGACGCCTACCCGACGGTCACGGCCATGGCCGCTGACCTGATCCTGCCGTCGGCGATGTGGGTGGAGAAGGAAGGCGCCTACGGCAATGCCGAGCGTCGCAGTCAGTTCTGGCGCCAGCAGGTGAAGGCGCCGGGCGAAGCGAAATCCGATCTGTGGCAGTACCTGGAGTTCTCCAAGCGTTTCAAGATGGAGGAAGTGTGGCCGAAGGAGTTGCTCGACAAGGCGCCGGAGTATGCCGGCAAGACGCTCTATGACGTGCTCTACGCCAACGGCGTGGTAAACAAGTTCCCGCTCGCCGAACTCGAGAAGGTGAACGGCCACGCCATCAAGGGTTACATGAACGACGAGTCGAAGTACTTCGGCTACTACGTGCAGAAGGGCTTGTTCGAGGAATACGCACAGTTCGGCCGGGGTCACGGACACGATCTCGCCTTGTTCGATCTCTACCACAAGGCGCGCGGCCTGCGCTGGCCGGTGGTGGACAACAAGGAAACGCTGTGGCGCTTCCGCGAGGGTTACGACCCGTACGTGAAGAAGGGCGAGGGCGTGAAGTTCTACGGCCACGCCGACGGCAAGGCGGTGATCTTCGCGTTGCCATATCAGCCGCCGGCGGAATCGCCGGATGCCGAGTACGACATGTGGCTGTGCACCGGGCGCGTGCTCGAACACTGGCACACCGGCACTATGACGCGGCGCGTGCCTGAACTCTACAAGGCCTTCCCTGACGCGTGGGTGTTCATGAACCCGGATGATGCGACGAAACGCGGGCTCAAGCGCGGCGATGCGGTGAAGGTCGTGAGCCGCCGCGGCGAGATCACGACCAAGGTCGAGACCCGCGGACGCAACAAGATGCCGGCCGGGCTCGTGTTCGTGCCGTTTTTCGACGAGAGCCGCCTGGTGAACAAGCTCACGCTCGATGCCACCTGCCCGATCTCGAAGGAGACCGACTTCAAGAAGTGCGCGGTCAAGATCGTGAAGGTGTAACGGAGGCATCGTGGAGGAAAAGGGCGACATCCGCACGCTGTTCGCCAGCCGGCGCCGGTTCCTGATCGACGCCGCGCGGGTGACGGGCGCGGCCGTGCTCGCGGGTTTCGGGCTCGCGCTGTACGCACGCCGTGCATATCCCCTTCCCGCCGATGCGATCCGCCCCCCGGGCGCGTTGCCAGAGGATCAATTCCTCGGCGCTTGTATCCGCTGCGGGCTGTGCGTGCGTGACTGCCCCTACGGCACGCTCGATCTCACGCGTCTGGGAGACGGCCCGGCCACCGGCACGCCGTACTTCAACGCCCGGCGCGTGCCGTGCGAGATGTGCGAGGACATCCCGTGCGTCAAAGCCTGCCCCACGGGTGCGCTCGATCACAAGCTCACCGACATCACCCAGGCGCGCATGGGCATCGCGGTGCTGGTGGACCAGGAGAATTGCCTCAACTTCCTCGGACTGCGCTGCGACGTGTGCTATCGCGACTGTCCGCTGATCGACAAGGCGATCACGCTCGAGACACAACATAATCCTCGCAGCGGCAAGCACACGATGTTCCTGCCGACGGTGCACGCCGAGGCCTGTACCGGTTGCGGCAAGTGCGAGAGATCGTGCGTACTCGAAGAGGCCGCGATCAAGGTGCTGCCGGCGCAACTCGCGCGCGGCAAGCCCGGGGCGCACTACCGCCTCGGCTGGGAAGAAAAGGAAAAAGCCGGCGGAGAGCTCGTGCCGGGAATGATTGATCTGCCCGACCGCATGCCGGAGGCGAAGCCATGAAGATGCCCGGACGGGACGCGATCGCGGCGAAGGGCTGGTTCAAGGCGCACCGCTTTCTCATCGCACGGCGCGTGAGCCAAGCCGGCGTTCTCACGCTCTTTCTTCTCGGCCCGCTCGTGGGCCTGTGGATCGTGAAAGGCAATCTCAATTCGAGTCTCACGCTCGGGGTGCTGCCGCTCACCGATCCGTATGTTTTATTGCAGTCGTTCGCCGCGTGCCACTGGCCCGAAACGACGGCGATTATCGGCGCGATCATCGTCGCGGTGTTCTACGCCCTCGTCGGTGGACGTGTGTACTGCTCGTGGGTCTGTCCGGTGAACCTCGTCACCGACGCCGCCGCGTGGCTGCGCCAGCGTCTGGGACTGCGTGGCGTCTCGCGCCTGCCGCGCGCGACACGCCAGGGACTGCTCATCATGACGTTCGCGGTCTCGGCCGTGGCGGGTGTGGTGGCGTGGGAAGTTATCAATCCGGTGTCGATGTTTCACCGCGGCCTTATTTTCGGTGTCGGGCTCGCGTGGGTCGTGATCCTCGCGGTGTTCCTGCTCGATGCCTTCGTCAGCCCGCGCAGCTGGTGCGGGAACCTGTGCCCGGTCGGTGCGTTTTACGGCTGGCTTGGATACAAGAGCCTGGTGCGCGTGCGCGCCGATCAACGCGCGCAGTGCAACGACTGCGGCGACTGCTACGACGTCTGCCCCGAGCCGCAGGTGATTCGCCCCGCCCTCAAGGGCGCGGCGGACGGTGTGGGGCCGGTGATCCTCGATGTGGCGTGCACGAACTGTGGGCGCTGCATCGACATTTGTTCGAAGGACGTGTTCGGGTTCGGCATGCGCTTCTGCAACACGGCGCCACTCGCCGACGGCGAGGACAGCACCGCACAACGCCGCCGTTGCGCCGGCGGCACGCCGAATTTCCACGCATTAATCAACCCAGAGAGATAATGGAGGTTGCCCCCATGAAAAAGCCCATGACGATAACCCTGGCAGTTCTGCTGGCCGCGATCTCCGCCGCTCTGTTCACCCCGCTGGCCGGGGCCGAGAACGCCGGGGTGCAGTCCCTGCGCACAGAGGATGTCGCCGCACCCGACCAGGCGCCCGAGGACAAGCCTTATGTCGGCAAGACGCCGGGCGAGCAGGAAAAGATAGTGCGCACTTATGAGCAGCAGCCGCCGCTGATCCCGCACAAGATCGACGGCTACCGCATCGACTTCAAGAAGAACCGCTGCCTGGAGTGCCACGACCGGCCTTTTTACAAGGAGGAGAAATCACCCAAGATCGGCGACAGCCATTACCGTGACCGCGAGGGCAAGGAGCTGAAGCATATTTGGATGGGCCGCTACGAGTGCACCCAGTGCCACGTGCCGCAGGCGGACGCAAAACCGCTCGTGGAGAATACCTTTCAGTCCGTGCCGGTCAAGGCGGCCAAAGGCAAGAAACGGTAACGGGAGAGACGCTTCTCCCGGACGAAGCGCGGAGAACATGCGTGAAAATAAACCAGCGCTGATTGACCCGTTCAGCCGGCATATAGAATACGTCCGTCTTTCGGTGACGGACCGCTGCAACGTCGGATAATCCAAGCAGCCATTTTAAAAAACAGGCAAGAAGTGCGCTGGTATATTGGCTTTTTCAAGCCATTCTCTTCCGGCACCAGCCATTGAATCCCACACCCGTCGTGTCACTATCCGGGCGCCTTCCCTGAATTAGGCGCATAATGCATGCGGACGTCACTTCATCCAGAGAATCGGAAAGGAGCTGTCGTATGCACGATATTCAGGAACTGGAAGTCGAGTTCGACGAGGACGGCCTGCTGCTTAAGTACCCCGCGCAATGGAACGAAGCAGTCGCGGAGGAAATTGCGCGACGCGACGGCATCGGCCCGCTCACCGAGGAGCACTGGGAGATCATTCGTACCCTGCGGGAATATTATGCGAAGTTTGGCGTGGCTCCCGCCATGAGTCATATCTGCCGCGGCCATGGCAAAGACAAGCGCTGGATTCACGACCTGTTTCACACCTGTCTTGGCGCATGGCGTGTCGCCGGTCTGCCCGATCCGGGTGAAGAGGCCAAGACTTATCTGAGCGGCATGTAGCCAACGCGGCGGTTCTCGTCGACAGGAAAAAGGCAGCGGTGTTATTTTCCGCCCGCTGCCACCAGGTATTCGTGCGGAATCCTCAGCTGCCCGTCGTGAATGAAATCCCTGGCAAAACGCCCAACCTCATCCCGTATCTTGCCGCGTTCGTTTTGCGGTAGCGCATCGTATTGTTGCTTGAGCATGTCCGATGCCTCCACCGTATCCCAGAGTTCCTCGAAGGATTTGAACTGGTAATCGAAGGTTTTGGATTCCACCGAAAAGCCGGAGAATCCCGCCTCGCTCAGCAGGTCTTCCAGCATTCCCGGCGCGCCCAGCGACGTCGCCTTGGCCAGTGGCGGGTGCAGTTCTTCCGGCAGTCGTTTCGAAAATACTTCGTAGGACCACCGCAAGGTCGGTATCGTTTCCGGGGTGCTCCACACCGCCAGGGCAAAGCGGCCGCCGGGTTTCAGCACGCGCCGCATCTCCTTCAGGCCTTGCAACGGGTCGGTAAAAAGCATCACACCGAAGCGGCATAAAACGCGGTCAAAAGAGTTGTCGTTAAAGGTCAGTTGTTCCGCCGGCATGCACCGAAAGGAAATTCCCGACAGCCGTTCCCTGACCGCTTTGGCCTGTGCCACCCGCACCATGCCGTCCGCGGCGTCGATGCCGGTGATGCTGGCGTGGCCTTTCAGGCGCCGTGCCAGGGTCAGCGCCGGCTCCCCGGTTCCGGAAGCGAGGTCAAGAATGCGATCTCCGGGCTGGGCATTCAGTGCCGCCAGCAGAACTTCGCCGACGGGCGCGATGTGCGGCAGCCACACGTCGAATTTCTCGGCGATCTTGTCCCAGTCGGGCTGATTATTTTTTGTGCTCACGGCGTGCCTTCTTTCATTTATTGGTAGTTGGTGCCGGCGGGATATCAGAGCGGGTTTCGGTTTAGAAGACGTCTATTCCGGAAAGTCCGCAGCGCCATGGGATGACCCGGTTTTCCAGCGCGCGCAGATATATTCAAGCTGACCGTGTACCCGGTACCGTGAGACTAACATAACTGTTGCATTGACCGTACCGTGGTTCTGGTATTAAGTACTCGTCTTCTCGGCGATTTCGACCAAGGCGGGTCAGCGTAATGCCATTAGCGGTTTAATCCGGAGAACCAACATGCCTCAAACAAAAATTCTGCTCGACGAATCCGAAATCCCCACTCACTGGTATAACGTCATTGCCGACATGCCGAACCCGCCGCCACCGCCGCTAGGTCCCGATGGCAAACCGATACCGCCACAAGCACTCAGCGCGATTTTCCCCGAGACCCTGATCGAGCAGGAGATGAGTGGTCAGCGCTGGATTCCGATACCCGAACCGGTGCGCGAGATTTACCGCATGTGGCGACCGAGTCCGCTTTTCCGCGCCTATCGGCTGGAACAGGCGCTGGGCACGCCCGCGAAAATTTATTACAAGTATGAAGGCGTGAGCCCCGCCGGCTCGCACAAGCCCAACACCGCCGTGCCGCAGGCGTGGTACAACCGGCAGGCCGGCATCAAGCGTCTCGCTACCGAAACCGGCGCCGGGCAGTGGGGTTCGGCGCTGGCGCTTGCCGGACAGATGTTCGGCATCAAAGTACGCGTGTACATGGTGAAGGTGAGCTACGAGCAGAAACCGTTCCGCCGTTCGATGATGCAAACCTGGGGCGCGGAGGTATTCGCCAGCCCCACCGACATGACCGAATCGGGCCGCAAGATCCTCGCCGCCGATCCGAACAGCCAGGGCTCGCTCGGCATCGCCATCTCCGAGGCGGTCGAGGAGGCGGCCTCGCGCAAGGACACGAATTACAGCCTGGGTTCGGTGCTCAATCACGTGCTGTTGCACCAGACCGTAATTGGCTTGGAGGCGAAAAAGCAATTCGAGAAAATCGGCGAATACCCGGACGTGGTGCTCGCCGCCTGCGGCGGCGGCTCCAACTTCGGCGGCATCGCGTTCCCGTTTTTCGCCGACAAGGCCGCCGGCAAGAAAGTGCGCCTGGTCGCGGTTGAGCCGACATCCTGTCCGACCCTGACGAAAGGCCAATATGCGTATGATTTCGGGGACGCGGTCGGCCTGACGCCCTTGATGAAGATGTACACGCTTGGCCACGACTTCATGCCGCCGGGCATTCACGCGGGCGGGCTGCGCTATCACGGCGACTCGCCGCTGGTATCGCAGCTCTGCTACGAAGGTCTGGTCGAGGCCGTCGCGGTGGCGCAGCTTTCGACTTTCGAGGCCGGCGTCGCCTTCGCGCGCGCCGAGGGCATCATCCCGGCGCCCGAATCCTGCCATCCGATTCGCGCCGCGATTGACGAGGCGCTCGCCTGCAAGAAGACCGGCGAAGGCAAAACCATACTCTTCAATCTCTCCGGCCACGGCCACTTCGACATGGCGTCTTACGACAAATACTTCAGCGGTCAGCTCGAGGACTACCACTATCCGGAAGCCGCGGTCGCGGAGGCGATGAAGCGCTTGCCGAAAGTCGGCTAGCCCGCGGTTACAGATCGCCGGCGGATCCCGGAAGCCTCACGCCGGCTTGACGCCTCTATCGCCGGGCCTGAGTTGTATCCGGGCGGCCGGGCCGTAGGCGGAAAATTCCCCGATTTGGGAACAACAGCGAACCGAAAATATTTTTCCCCTTCCGGGAGAAAACCGGGTGAACTTTCCAGACCGCCCCGGGACATGAAATTGAAAGCACATAACAAATACTTGTTCCCCTGGCGTCCCGGCAACCGCTTTGAGTTGCTGGTGGACGGCCGGCAATTCTTCCCGCTCATGCTCGAGGCCATCGAAAAGGCGCAGCGCCATGTGTTGCTGGAAATTTATCTCATCGAGTCGGGCGCGGTCGCGACGCGTTTTATTGATGCCTTCGTGCTCGCCGCGAGCCGCGGCGTGACGGTGAAGTTGCTGCTCGATGATTTCGGCGCGCTCGGGTTTTCCCCACGGGATCGGGAAAGACTCGTGCGGGGTGGCGTGGAGCTGTTGTTATACAACCCGATCCGCTTCAGCAAGCATTTGCGCAACATGCTCCGCGATCACCGCAAGTTGCTGATCGTGGACGGTGAGGTGGCGTTTGTGAGCGGAGCGGGTATTACCGACGCGTTCGATTCCCCGGAAGATCCCGAACGGAGTTGGCGCGAAACCGCCGCGCGCATCCGCGGCCCGGTGCTCGCGGACTGGCAGGAACTGTTTGTGCGTCTCTGGAACCGGCATGCGTCGAATCCACTGGATCTTCCGGCTCCCGCGCCGCCCGCCGAGGCGGACGACATGCGCGGGCGCGTCACGGTTACCACTGCTTTGGCGAGACAGGACATCAAACGCTCGCTGTACAACCGCGTGCGTCACGCGAAACGCCGCGTATGGCTCGCGACCGCGTACTTCGTGCCGTCACGCAAGGTCCGGCGCGCGCTCAAGCAGGCGGCCCGGCGACGCGTGGACGTGCGGCTGCTGTTGCCCGGACCCTACAGCGATCACCCGGCGATCCGCCACGCCGGACGGCGCTTCTACGCCGGCTTGCTGCGAGCCGGTGTACGCATCTTCGAATACCAGCCGCGTTTTTTGCATGCAAAAACGATTCTCTGCGACGACTGGGTCTCCATCGGCTCGAGTAACCTCGACCGCTGGAACCTGCGCTGGAACCTTGAAGCCAATCAGGAAGCAGAGAGTGCCGCTTTCGGAGACGCGGTAAAGATGATGTTCGATGAGGATTTACGAAACAGCATCGAATGCCTTTACGAAACGTGGCGTCGCCGTCCCTGGCCCGCCCGCCTGCGTGAACACCTCTGGGGCCGGGTGGATATGTGGCTGGAGAGCCTGGGGCGCCGGAAAGGAGCTCGATAGAATGCAGCGCACTGTAGTCGCTTGCCGGAAGGGCGGTATACTCTTGGTACCTCGTCAACCTGCCGGACAGTCACCGAACATGTGGCGCTGGATACAGTCGGTCGTTGTGGCGGCGAGCCTGTTGCCGGTATCGGCATGGGCCAACCCGTTTGCCTCGCTCCCGTTGTTGCCATCGGGTGAAACCATGGCGACCGGAAAAACCCTTTTCACCCTGGAAAACGGCGATTACGTTCAGCCGCATTTCTCGCCCGATTCGCGTTATCTCGCGTTTGCCCGTGAGTTGCTGGAGGGTTCCACGGAGCTCACGGAAATTCTGGCGCTCGATCTCAAAACCCTGAAAGTCAAAACGCTGCTCGACGCCAAGGCCTCGCGCGAATTCGCCATGTACCGGAGTTACGTGGCTGGATTTTCCTGGAAAGACGCGACGACCCTGAAGGCGAGCATTTCGGACGGTGACGTCAACGGTGTCGACCTCATCATTGACGCCGCCGCCGGCAGGCTTGTCGAAAAGAAACCGATTTCTCTCGTCGAGCCGCATGGCGACCGAAATGCCGAGTTTGCAGCCGTCTTCCCTTCGCTTCCGCCGCCGGTGTTGGATAACGCCTTGGCCAATGGCTTCAAGGTCGGTAACAAGAAATATGTCGTGCAGAAAAATTACTGGAAGCAGGACAACCATATCTGGTTGCTGGACGCGGAAAGCCGGAAGATGGTCAAGCTTATCGAGATTCCGGATATATGGATCTACAGCCTGCGCGGCGCATTCGCCTCGGGCAACGCCTTGATCCTGCTCGTGGCCTACGGTCCGGAGGCCTACCTGGTGCGGCACAGCGGCGGGAAGCTCGAACTGCTTTACCGCTTCCCGGTGAAGAATTACCAGCAGGTCGGCATGCAGGTGGAATCGGGGCGTGGCGACCGGATGCTGTTTCAGATCATCACCGGTCCGGGTTATGAAAAGCGGGAAAATTATTTTTTCCTTTACGACAAGGCGGGTCTCAAGAAGATCAAGGATGTCACGGCGATTTACGATCTTGACGTGGACAGCGCCGCGAAGCTTGTGTGTTTCACGCAGTGGAAGAACGACAAGCGGGTACTGGTGGTCAGGGAACTGAAGGATTTTCGCTAAGAACCCCTGGCAAAAAGAAAAAATCAGACAGGATTAACCGGGCGAAACGGAGCTGTCGCCGAAGCACTTAAACGTGCATCGCAGCCGCCGAACCGGCGCAACGATTATTGTTGCACCCTGGACCACAATGTTAAGTGTCTTCGTCTGTTTCCGGCTCGCCCTGTGAATCCTGTCTATTTCATAACGTAGGCGATAAACTTCAGATCGCCGTGACCGCGTTCGATTCCTGATTGCTTTTCTATGAAAAAATATTTTGTCTTCTCCGCGCTGGG
>OBEQ010336768.1_pt1 | contig 14534 bp, 15 predicted proteins | sample 1670901 | NCBI WGS metagenome assembly OBEQ01 (sample SAMEA104232315, study PRJEB22302) | groundwater metagenome | biome: forest; feature: aquifer; material: groundwater | place: USA | collected 2011-08-07 | depth 5.4 m
AAATACAAACTCACTGCCAAAGGCCGTGTGTTGTTGAATAGAAAAAAATCTACAGACGCTTGAAAGATGTCTTGAAGAGGTTTGAAAAAGAAAGTGGCTACAGGTTTCCGCTTGATTTGAAAAAGTTGTGAGGGGGGCAAGGCTCATGGAATACACAAAAAAGCATAAAAATCTTATTGCGAAATTATTCAAGAAAGCTGGAATGCTTGAGGAAGCAAAAACAGTTTTGTCTTGCGATGATTATAAACATGAAATCGCTAATGCAATGCGGGATGCTGTCCAGAAGACAAAAACTCCTATCGGGGGTAATCCGGCGCTTTTAGACGCGGCAAGGCGTTATGAAAATCGAGACTGTGCCATCTTTAAAGAATGCACTTTGCGGCATTGTGAAGGCGGCGTGTGGTGTTCTATCTATAATCTTGGCGGAAGCCATGGGCGGATCGGTAGCGCTTATAGTCATTTGGGTAAGTCTGTGACCGATATTCCATTGCAAAAACGCCGTAAACTAATGCTTGAGATGTTGGAATATAACGAAAAACAGAAAAAAATAAATTGATGCATAAGTCAAAATCGTTTCACCTGCGCCCTCTGGTACTTGGGACTATTCGCAGGAGAAAATGAAAGCAAAATTGGAACATATTGCGAAACTTGTGTTGGCTAAACTCGAAGCCGGTACCGTTTCCGAAAGTATGTTTTTATGGAAGGGAAGTTGTAGGTAAGCCCTAAATGAAAAATACAGAAGTGTCATTTTTAATCATCTTTATATGCTTGAGTTTGATATTTTCCGGTTGCCTGCCCTATCGTTATCCTGATCCTTCGGGGCCGAATAATCCGAAGGTTCGGCTGATCCGTTCGATAGCTACAGGCCAGATTTCTATTATGGGCATGCGTAAAGATAACATTTTGAAATTGCTGGGTCCACCCGACAATGTTGGCGCGGTAAATGTTTCGATGTTTGGAAAATCGGAGAGCTGGACGTACCATTACGATTCGCTTTCACCAGTTGAGCGATCGCGAAGGGATTCGTTAGCAGGTCTTGTTTGGGGTGATATGGATGGATATATGAACCACAGTCCTACCGGAGCTGAGCTCTCCATAGATTTTAAAAACGATACCGTCGAATCTTTTAACGATGACAGCGCTTTAAATAATCCTAAACATTAATGAACTCTACCCCCATCTTTACTTCTGCAGCCGGTACCGTTTCCGAAAGTGTAATAGTGATTTGGGGAAGGTCGATGTGAGTGGGATCTGATGGAAAAGATTGAGACATTAATTCATGCTATTCAGTTTGAAATACGGGGGCGCTATGGCAACCCCGGCTTGAAAATATTTCCCTTTATATGTATTGCGGCAATCGTAGTTTTTTTTTATTTGTTACGCATCCGCCTGAAAAAAAAGACCGTTAAAACTATTCCGAATTTTACTGTTTGCCCTGACTGCAATGAAAAGAATAACCCGACCTTCAAAGTGTGTTGGAAATGCGGCGGTTCTTTTGAAATTGGCGATAGCACCACCGCAAAATCGACTGCCCCCGGTCCGAGTTTTATTGTTTGTCCTGACTGCGATGAAAAGAACAATCCGGCGTTCAAAACGTGCTGGAAATGCGGCAGTCCCTTTGAAATCGGCGATAGTACCACCTCAATATCAACAGCCCTCAATAGTGGTCTAACAATCCCAGATAGTCATGCTCCTCTCATGGTAGAAGCAGATGAAAAAAAATGTCCTATATGTGCGGAGACCATTAAATCAGAGGCAATTAAATGCCGGTTTTGCGGAGCCGACGCAAAGAATGAAAAAACGGAAGGGATCGTTTTGTATTTTAAATTAAAATCCGGTTATAACTGGGTGAAGACATTAACCGAAGAAAAAGGTAGAAATTATGTGTTGAAAAAATTTAATTTGACTTTGGTTAGATGGATCACCCTGGATGAAGTTATTCGAGGAATGGTTGTAGAGGGATGGGCGGTTTCCTTCCGAGATGAAAAAATCATAACATTTAGACGAATGAAAAGCGAGTTCCATGCCGGAGCGTTGGTAGGGCTTCTTTGTATTGGTATTGTTCCCGGGATTATTTATGCCATTGTGACGGCGACGCCCAAAGAAGAAACGATAACATTCCCTATAAGGTAAAGGTCAGCAAATCAAGCCGAGATTTTTGACGTGCGGCGCGGGTGGACATGGCAATGTGTAATCGAAAGGATCTTAGATGAACGACATCATCGGATTAAGGATTTTGGCGGAGGAATACAAAGGTCATGTTGCAGAGCTTCTTTCGAGAGAAAGCCACATCGCAAAAAGGAAAAAGGAGGCATTGACGAATTTAATCAATGCTTATTCCAAAGAGGCCAAAGAAGTAAATAAACAATCTCGGGCAGAAGATAACGATGATTCATTAGTCAAGATGAAGAAGGAATTAAATCAGGAAGTAGCAAGGCTTGAAAAGTCCCTCGAGAATGTTCCGGAAAACGAAGGCACGGGAACAGCGCAAGTAATGGTAGAAATCTTAAAAAATAAAATAGGCATTATTGAAGGACTCTTAGACAAGATGGGCTTTCTTCCAATCGTCAAAAAGACAGGGATCAAATTTTTGCAAAAGGATAATCTGCAAATGATTTTATTCATTGATTTTTCCGAACCACCCCAAAAAAGGAATCCTCCAACGCCGGAGAATAAAACATGAACGAATGGCTAAAGAATGCTTCGGCCAATTTTGTTGGAAGTTTTCTCGCCGCAATCCTGGCTCTTATTATCGGAAAGACTTGGATACACGACGCTACGGGTCCAAAAATTACCCAAACCCTTTTGGAGCCGGCGAAATCAATCATGGAGAGCGTCCATCGAGTTTCGGGAGATAATATCGGCGTGTTCTGGAGAAATCCCGACGAAAAACAGCTGAAAGCGGTAAAGCCGATTGGTGTAGCTCTAACATTATCAAACTCTCCGAATATTACTTCCAACATAGCGGGCGGTGACACGCATTATGTACGATCAGCGGAGAACGTTTTATCCGCAAAGGAGGCCAAATGAGAGCCATCGCTTATTATAGAAAATCGACAGACGGCTTCGACAGCGACGGCAACGTGCGGCAGGAGGGTTCACACGACCGGCAGCGAACAGCTGTTTTGGAGTTTGCCAAGAGAAATGGTTATTGTATCGTAGAAGAGATCGCTGGGAAATCTGGGGACATAATACTTAATTCAGGAGCCGAGGGCGAGGCTCTCAAACCCAGCCTGCACCAAGTGCGGTCAGACGATGGATACGAGCGTCGTTCACTGGGGCTGATTGTTCTGAAGTCGATACCGATTTTTTGGACCACGTACGATTCCTCTGGACGTTTTGCTCCGCCTTTAATAGCCAGTTAACCCACACGGATAGGCAGGGTTTGCCTGTACCAATGGCCCCTACCAATCGAAAAATGGGTTGCTGAAAATCATTTTTAAAATTCCCGATCTGAAAAGCCCCTCTAACTTGTTTGCATCCTACAGGTTCGAACGTCGTCCTTCCCGAGCCTGTAGTGTGTTTGGAGGGTGTACCAACCGCCTGACCTCAGTCCCTCTTCTTAAAATTGTGTGAGGTACTGAGGTCAGGCGGCGGCTCGGGAAGGACGCTTTTGTGAATATTGGGATAATTTTATTAAAAAAAAGTATAAATAAATATTTTCAAGATAGAAACTTTGACAAACCTATAACAGGGGGCGTGATTTTGCCCTATACCATGAAGATAAAAAATATCTTAATCCCCGGTCATAAAACCAGGGTGATACACGGCCATAAAGCCAGCAAGATCCGAGAGCGAGAATGAGAGAGTGAGTTAAGAGGATTACATATAGGCAGGAGCATTCTTTGAGTGGGTCTTTGAGATTGCTTGTATGGGGAGTTGTTCTTGAAGTTCTGCATCTGTTTGGCAAGGGACTTAGGCTTGGATTTGTGCTTTTTTTGGCGCTATCCACTTTGTCTATGCCGGGTCGAAGCAAAAGTGTAAATAAATATTTTCAAGATAGAAACTTTGACAAATGGGGAACAGGGGTGCTGTTTATGCCCAATACCATGAAGATAAAAATATCTTAACCCCCGGTCATAAAACCAGGGTGATACACGGCCATAAAGCCAGCAAGATCCGAGAGCGAGTAAGAGAGAATGAGGCATGAAGAAGTTCTGCATCTGTTTGGCAATGGACTTAGGTTTGGATTTGTGCTTTTTTGGGCGCTATCCACTTTGTCTATGCTAGGTTGAAGCATGAATGTTTTTGGGGAGATTCTTTTGGGAAGTCAGGTAGTGAGAGGCAGAGCAAGCAGTCAAGCGTATAGGCGCGCATGGAGGAGCTAGGCAGTTGATGCCACGGGTGTCCGGAGTGCTTTGGATGCCCGCGACGTGATCCGAGAGTTGGGCTATTTTGTGAGCGCTGTTCCGAGTTTTGTGCATTCGCTCGTGGTTGTTCTAAGGGAGTGTGGAACCAAGATCAAAGGGGAAGTGGTGATTGAGGGAATTCAATACCAATTGTTGCGGCGCCGCCGCAACAATTGGTGCATTTTATCGAGATAAGGCAATTCGGGAGCAACTTTAGGCCTCTTCACAGGGGCGAGGCCACCATGAATGATAATCAAGCGGAAGAAAGGGATTTGATCAATATCCCCATGCTCGCCAAGCGGCTAGGGGTTAGTCCAAAAACCATTTATGCCTGGGTGCATATGAGGAAGATTCCCTATCTGAAAATTGGGCGATTGGTGAAGTTTCAATCGCGGGATATTCAGAATTGGGTCGAACGTAACAAAGTCAACAGCGTAGAGTCGCGCTAGCGATTTTTTGCTCCAATGAATCTATGGACAAACCTTGGGGAGATTTTATAAACTATTCGCACGAAATCCGTGTCAGACCCTCTAGGATTACAAGAGCAGGGAAGATTCCGGAAGCCCATCGTGACCCATGAGCCATTACAGCCATGGGTTTCAGGATGGGGGAAACGCTTGAGGATAACTCCTGGAGGATCAAATGGCCATATTTCAAAAGAAGTGCGGAAAATGTGAATGGTGTGTGCAAGGGCGGGACAGGTGCAAGACAGGGGCCTGGTACGTTGATTATTACGTCAACGGCCGTCGTAAGCGCGAAGCGGCCCTTAATAAAGACATGGCCGAGGATTTACTGCACAAGCGCAAGATTCAGATCAAAGAAAACAAATTTTTCGATATTCAAAAAGACTGCAAACTGACCTTCCGCCAGCTATCCCAACAATACCTTGAGTATTGCGAGAACGGGAATAAAAAATCATGGAAGCGGACGGATGCCGTATTCGTAAAGCATCTGGACGCCCATTTTGGGGATATGCTTGTCAGAGAGATAAACCCGGAAGACATTGAGGCTTATAAGAATCAAAGGAAAGAGCAAGTAAGACCTTCTAAAGCAAAATCCCCTAAAGTAAAAATAAAGCCTTCGACCATTAACCACGAACTTTCATGCCTCCGCATTATTATCAACAAAGCCATTTATGAATGGCGCGATAAAGACAATAAGCGTCTGCCCCTCTTTCCCGGCCCGAATCCAGCTTCACGCTTTAAGCGCCTGAAAGAAACAATGAGAGAAAGATTTCTTTCCAAGGGCGAGCTTATCCGGTTGCTTGAGGTGAGCAGTCCAGAGCTGCGGAATTTTATTCTTATTGCCGTAAGCACTGGAATGCGCAAAGGAGAAATCCAGGGCATACTTCCTGAGCATGTGAGCCTGGAAAATAATTATGTTTTTCTTCCGGAAACTAAAAACGGTGAGAAGCGTTATGTGCCGACTAACGAAACGGTAAAAAGCATTCTGAGTAAACCGTTTAATTTCGCCTATAATCCAAGAAAAGCGTTTAAAACGGCGCTGACGAAGGCTAAGATAGAAAACTTGCATATTCATGATCTCAGGCATTCGTTCGCAAGTTATTTGGCGCATCTAGGTGTGGATCTTTATACGATTGCCGTTCTGCTTGGGCATAAAACTAAAGGCGGAAAATATTCGATGACCGCTAGGTATGCGCATTTGCAGCAGGATCATCTTCTTGAGGCAGTTCGGAAGCTGGACATGTACTTGAGTGATATTATTCCGGCGGTAGGAAAGGCGAGAATTCATGAAAACGCAATTTAAGTATCCGGATCAATTTTTGCGGGCTAAAGGCCTATTTTCAGTTAAAATATGGACACTTTTTGGACACCAAGCGATTTTAAAATTGTTGTAAGTCATTTAGGCGCCCGTAGCTCAGTTGGATAGAGCACCTGCCTTCTAAGCAGGGGGTCGCTGGTTCGATTCCAGCCGGGCGCAATTTCATTATATTTAAAAAATAATATTAATAAAAATTGCGCCCTGTCCCACGCAGCGAAGCGGAGTGGGACGGGCGAGAAAAAACTGCGTCCGAGGACCGCAAACTACCTATAAATTAAAAGAACAACGGCTTTTCTCTCAACATTCAGTTAAGCACGTTAGGATCTGCCGAAAGAAGCTGGGGAAGTGTTCCGGAAAAACAATCAGCGCCGCAAGAGGCGGCGCGTTTTGGAGGAACACTTCCCCAGCTTCTTGAAAGGGCGGGGATGAGTGAAGATTTATTTTAATGAAACCACTTCTATTAAAAATATGAACCGGCCCATTGTTTTCCTCACAGACTTCGGCTTAAAGGACCATTACGCGGGTATTTTGAAAGGGGTGGCGCTCTCCGTTCATCCCGGAGCCGTTTTAATCGACCTCTGTCACGAGATTGAACCGCAAAATGTCATTCAGGCCGCGACCCTGCTTGAAATTTCATATCGCTATTTCCCCAAAGGTAGTATTTTTGTTTGTGTCGTAGATCCCGGTGTGGGAACGGCGCGCAAAATTCTCTGTGTGCGAACGCGCGACTATCTATTTCTCGCGCCGGATAATGGTTTGTTAGCGCCGGTTCTTAAGAAGATCGGTTATTATGAAGTCCGTGAGGTTGAAAATAAGAAATACTTTCTTGGCGGCGCTTCTAATACTTTTCATGGGCGCGATATTCTCATGCCTGTCGCAGCCCACCTTGCGCGGAAGAATATTTTTCGGTTTCTCGGGAAAATTTTAAAAACGGTCAAGCCTCTTTCGATCCCGCCGATAAGGAAGGGACGTTTGATGATTGAAGGGGAGATTTTGTATTTTGATCGTTTTGGAAATGCGTTCACTAATCTGCGTCAGACAGATGCCGCAGCTGGATTTTGGAACAAAGCACGCATCAAAGCAGGTTCGCTTGATCTTGGGGGATTGAGAAAAACTTACGGGGATGGATCCCGGTCGCTTTGTGCGCTCTTCAGCAGTTTTGGCCAGCTTGAGTTAGCCCTGCCCAATGGCAATGCCCAAATTGTTTATAAGCTCTGTGCGGGGCAAAAAGTATCCGCGACCTTATGAAGAAACCTAAAAGGCAAAAAGCTCTTGTTGAACGGGGACTGCCTATTTTTACGAGCGACGGGCGACGGGCGACGAGCGACGGGTTCACGCGCGACGAGCGGCGGGCGACGAGCAACGGTTTCAAAGTCACCGCCCGCAAGGTCATCTTCTCAAAAGGTCCGATACACCTTGTTGACTGCGACGTCCGCCTGCCTGACGGCCTTTGCATTTCCCGTCAAATCATTGAACACCCGGGTGCGGTTGTGATTATTCCAAAAGTGGGTCCAGACAAGTTTCTCCTGATCCGTCAATTCCGTTTTGCTGCCCGCCAGTATCTTTGGGAATGGCCTGCCGGTGGTATTGAAAAAGGGGAAAAGCTCGCGGATTCCGCCCGCCGTGAACTTGCCGAAGAGACTGGTTTCTGGCCAAAAAAATTGGCCTCTCTTTTTTCGTTCTACCCCACCCCTGGTATTTCCAGTGAGGTGATGTATCTTTTCCTTGCCGAAAATCTGATTGCCCGTAAAGCGCTTGGGGACGAAGATGAGCGTATTGAAGTGCACGAGTTCACCCTGGAACAAATAGACCATATGATCCGGCAAGAGAAGATTCTGGACGCGAAAACGCTCCTTGGTTTTTATTATCTCAAACAGTGCGGTTGAGAGGCTCTTACTTTCTCCTTTGAAATACAGGCAGAATTCTGTAAAATAACCCCCTATTTAACCTTCAGATGACGTGATTGAACCCGATCTGGTGAAAGAGTTTTTGTGAAGGCTATTTTACTGGTTATGGGGGAGGCCGCGATAGGTCCGTTGATCAAGAGGCATCTCAAATCGCCAATATTCACATGTTTGTGGACAAGCCATTTTAGGTTACCAAGATGAAAGAGCTGCTTGTTGCGTAAACCTAGAAGTCACCTGCCTTTTTAGTGTCTCATTTTTGCTGGCGTAGCTCAGCTGGTAGAGCAACGGTTTCGTAAACCGTAGGTCGTCGGTTCGACTCCGACCGCCAGCTCCATAACGTGACCCGTGACTCGTGGGCACGTGCCGCGAAAACAAAAATCCCCCGCTTTTTTCTGTTTTACGTGTCACGCGTCACATGCGACGGGTCACGTTTTTTTTCGTAGATGGGACGGCAGGACTTTCAAGCGGTCGCGGTATTTGGCGACAGTGCGGCGTGCGATCTTGATGCCGCGCTCATGAAGTTGAACCACAATTTCTTGATCACTCAAAGGATGTTCGGAGTCTTCATGAGCGATCAAGGTGCGGATTTGTTCCATAATGCTGGTTTGTGATTCCGCGTCGCCCGTGGTGGTCTCGAGCCGTGTTGAGAAAAAGCTCTTATAAGGGAGGGTTCCCTGCGGGGTCACAATGTATTTGCCCTGGAGCGCGCGGCTGACGGTCGATTCATGGATGTGCAGGATATGGGCAATATCCTTCAGACGCAGTGGTACCATATGGGCAAATCCTTTTTTAAAAAACTCGATTTGGATCCTGGCAATTTCTTCCGTGATTTCACACAGAGTCGATTTGCGCAGCTGCAGGGCTTTCATAAAGTTGATCGCCGATTGAAGTTTTTCACGAACATAAGCTTTTGTTTTTTCATCGGAATTTTTACTGCGGAGCAGACGCCGGTAATAGGCATTCACGCGCAAAGACGGCGTGGTGTCATCATGGACTTCTATTTTTAGTTTATCAGGATCGTCCTCGCTGAAAGTAATGGTGGCCTCCGGCGTGACGGCGGTTGCGGTCTCCGCGTAATAGCTTCGTCCCGGCTTGGGTTCCAGCCGCGTAATCAGTGCGATCGTCTCGTGAATTATGCCGATGTCCGTTTGAAAAATCCGCGCGAGTTGTTTGAAATCCCTTTTTTCCAGCAAAGTGAGGTGATTCGCCACGATGGAATGCGCAAGCGCCGCTCCCGGGCCTTTGCGCTGCAGCTGTAAAAGAAGGGCTTCGCGAAGATTGCGGGCTCCGATGCCGGGAGGCTCGAGCTTTTGAATTTGTGACAGCACACTGTTGATGGCTTCAACCGGCGCTTTTAGGGCTTGGGCGATATCCTCGGTGCTTGCGGTCAAATAGCCGTCCTCATTAATATTTCCGATAATTTCTTCGGCGATTTCCCGGTCTTTGGGATTCAAGTCCATCAGGCCGATTTGCCAGAATAGAAAATCCGTGAGAGTTTCGGGTTTGGTGAGCAGGCTTTCTTGGTAATCTTTTTGTTTACGGCTCTCGCCTGGAGCTGTGGCGGAAAGATCCTCCTCATCCCAGCTGCCGCGGCCAAAACTCTCGTCGATACGGTCAAAGGCCTCGAACGATTCACCCAGACGCAATTCTTCCGCACTTTTTTCTGGAATTTCCTGGGGTTCTGAAAGAGTGGAGCCCTCCTCCGGCGAGGGGGATTTTGGGGCTTCTTCCAGCAGAGGGTTTTCAGCCAGTTCCATTTGAATAGTTTGGTCCAGCTCCGCACGCGGGATTTGCAAGAGTTTTAAGTACTGGCGAATTTGCGGTGAAAGGGCCAGTTTCTGTGATTGCTCAAAGCGAAAATTCTGATCCATGCAAGAAACATACCAGAAAAAGTTCAAACTTTAAACTTTAAACTTTAACACGCTGTTTTTTAATGAATTGACATTCTCCCACAGGGTTTTTTATAATTATCAATTCTATTGGCCGGGGACCCCGGCTTTCAATCGAAACGCTGATTTTATGAGGCTCATGGTGGCAGAAAAAGGCCAGAACCAGGAGGCGGATATCACGCCTTCGACGGTGACCCAAGGGTTAAAAAAGAAGAGTGTCCCAGCGGGGCTGTGGACGAAGTGCCCCAGTTGCGGGCAGCTTCTTTTTAACAACTCCCTGAAGGACAATCTCTCTGTTTGCCCGAAGTGCACCTATCACTTTATCCTTGGGGCCAAAACGCGCATCGGCCAGCTCCTGGATGCGAAATCCTTCAAAGAGATCGATGCGCATCTGCGATCATTGAATCCGCTGAAATTTGAGGCGGTTAAATCGTACACGGAGAAACTAAAGCAGGATCAGCGCAAGACAGGCATGAAAGAAGCCTGTATTACGGGTGAAGGCACGATCGATGGACGAAGGGTTGCTTTTGGCGCCACGGACTCCCGTTTTATTATGGGGTCCATGGGCTCCGTGGTGGGGGAGAAAATCACTCGTGTGATCGAGTGTGCTGTAAAAGAAAAAATTCCGCTGGTCATTATTTCAGGATCCGGCGGCGGCGCACGAATGTATGAAGGTGCGCTTAGCCTGATGCAGATGGCCAAAACATCCATGGCACTGTCACTTTTTAAAAAGACCAATCGTCCGTATATTTCGGTCTTGACCAACCCGACGATGGGAGGCGTGATGGCCAGTTTCGCTTCCCTGGGGGATGTGATCATTGCCGAGCCGGGGGCCTTGATTGGTTTTGCCGGCCCTCGCGTGATTGAACAAACCATTCGTCAAAAATTGCCCAAAGATTTTCAAACCTCAGAATTCCTTCTTGAGCATGGGCTCATTGATTTTGTGGTACCACGACACGAGTTGAAGGCCAAATTAAGCCTTCTTCTCGATTACTTTGACAGTTAAGGCTCTGTGAGATAAGGGAGTTTTTCCATGGCAACCGTTGTTCTGAAAAATTTATGTAAAACGTATTCTCCGGGGAATTATGCCGTTAAGGACGTGAATCTGGAGATCAAGGATAAGGAGTTTTTGGTGCTTGTCGGTCCATCAGGCTGCGGGAAATCCACAACCTTGCGCATGGTCGCGGGGCTCGAGGGGATCACTTCCGGAGACATTTTAATTGATAATCAGATTGTCAATGATGTGCCGGCCAAAAACCGCGATATCGCCATGGTGTTTCAGAATTACGCGCTCTACCCGCACATGACCGTCTACGAAAATATGGCCTTTGCGCTCAAATTGCGCAAATACCCCACCCGCGAGATTGAGCGGCGCGTCCAGGAAGCTGCCGAGATCCTGGGATTGGGCAGTCCCTCCATGCTGAACCGTAAACCTAAAGAACTTTCCGGCGGAGAAAGGCAGCGCGTTGCCGTGGGCCGGTCCATTGTGCGTAAACCCAAAGTTTTTCTTTTTGACGAACCCTTGAGCAATCTGGACGCGAAGCTCCGTGTTCAAATGCGCATGGAGCTTCAGAAACTGCACACACGGCTTCAATCCACCATGATTTATGTGACCCACGATCAGGTCGAAGCATTAACGCTTGGCGACCGCATTGTGGTGATGAATAAAGCCACGGTGCAGCAGGTAGCAGACCCCATTAAGCTTTACGAGAATCCGGTCAATCAATTCGTGGCTGGTTTTATCGGGTCCCCGCCCATGAACTTTCTCAAAGGACGTTTGGTCAGCCAAAATGCCGATTATTTTTTTCAGGACCGCGGAATCAAGCTCCGTCTTTTGCCGCAATACAATGCACATTTGGCGCAGTACAAAGATAAAGAAGTGATCATGGGGATTCGCCCTGAAGATATCTACGACAAAATTTTTGCGCAGGACGCACGGCCGGAATTTACCATCACCGGAACAGTGGATGTGGTTGAGCCGATGGGCGCTGAAATTTACCTTTATTTGAATGCCGGCAATAACAACTTTGTGGCCCGGGTCACCAACCAGGATACGGCGACGGTCAATCAGGACCTTCAGGTCGTTTTTGATATGAGCAAAGCCCACTTTTTTGACCCGGCGACCGAAGCGGCCATCTTTTAGGAGGCAACTCCTGAGACCCTAATGCGCGTATCCTTCTTCCACCGTCAGATTGTTTTCGTCCTTTCGCTCGTTCTGGCCATTCTGCTTTTTTTCACAATCATTTCCTTCCTTGCGGGACTTAAACATACTGTCTCCCCGGAAGTGTCGCTCAGCCGGATCGCTCTTTCCCTGGATATTTTTTTGATGGTGATTCTCGGTGGTTTTTTTTCATTTCAGCTGGCGGGGGGAGTGGCGTTTGCGCTGTTCGCGGCGGTGCTGGTTTTCCTGGCAGGCCATATTTCCCGTTCCCCCTTTTTTATCTGGTTTGTCGTGGAGTATGGGGCGCTGTGTTATCTGTTTTTTCACATGACGGAAAACTTTGAAAATCAGATCGCAATTCTGGAAGTCGATCGCGAAAAATTCCAGAATGAAAAAAACGCTCTGGAAGTGTCCTACCGCTCCAAAGGGGAAGGGATCAGTATTTTCTTTGAAAAATACTCGACGTATTATCACCTGCGTAAAACAGCGGAGGAACTTTCGACCACGCTTTCCGTTTCACAGGTTTGCCAAATGGTGGTGGGCCGGACCGGCGATTTCATTACAACCGGGGATGCCGTGTTGATTACGCTGGTCACGGTCCCTGGGGAATCCGGCAGCCTCGCGGTGGTGTCCTGGAACGCGGTCAAAAATTACGAAAAGTATATTTGCAAAGAGGGAGACATGTTTGACGAGTGGGTGGTACGCCATAATAAGCGCCTGATCATTTCGGATACTCACCAGGATTTTCGCTTTGACATCCATCAAACCACGAAGCAGGAGATCCTGCGCGGATTAATTGCCGTGCCGCTTTTACATGGCGGCCGCGTGATGGGGACACTCCGGATCAATTCCGCGCGTCGTGAGGCATTCACGAATGACGATTTACGGCTGTTGGATGCCATCGGGGCGCTTGCTTCCTCGGCTATTTCTAACGCCAAACTCTATGAAAAAACTGAGGAATTGGCCATCCGCGATTCCCTGACGGGACTTTATGTGAGGCGTCATTTTTATGAGCGGTTGAAGCAGGAGCACCGCCGGGCCCTGCTCACCAAGCGGCCGCTCGCGCTTCTGATGTGCGATCTCGACCATTTCAAAGCCTGCAATGACCGCTTTGGCCACGGGGCGGGCGATTTGATGCTGATTCATTTTGCGGAGCTGATGCGGGAGGCGACGGAGCACGCTATTTTGGCGCGTTATGGCGGTGAGGAATTTGCCGTGCTTTTGGCTGAAACCTCCAAAGCCGAAGCGGTGGCGATTGCTGAAAAAATTCGTTCCGATGTCGAAAAAGCATCCTTCATCTTGAGGCGCGAACAGGTTCAAATGACAGTCTCGATCGGGGTGGCGGTGATGCCGGATGACACTCTGGATCTCCAGGCTCTCGTCGAAGAATCGGATAAGGCCCTCTATAAAGCCAAAGGCCGTGGCAGAAATCGCGTATGCTCAAACGATCTTTGATCCTGACTGTTTTTTTAGCGGCTGCCTGGGGAGTGGCTTCAGAAGCTGCCCAGCTTTTTCTGACTTTCTATGTTCTATTCCCCATGCTTTTGCTTCCGGTGATTTATTTCTATGACGCCGATGAGCACAAACCGGCGCTTTTTTGCAGTTTGGGAGCGGCCGGAATTTATTTTTTCTTTCTTTCCGTACACCCGGTGCCTGAGATGGTCCTTTTGGGAATCGGGAGCGTTGGATTTTTGGCAATGTTACGGTTTCACCGCCGGCTTGAAGTCAAACGGGCCAATGAGTCGCTGCGCCGGATGAAAGAAAACCAGACGGAATTGGAAGCCATGAAGGTAAAGTACGCCGTACGTGTGGATAATCTGGACCGGCTTGAAAAGCAGGTTCTTAGCCTTATGGAAATTTTTGAAGTAGCCAGAGATTTTAGCGGGGCGCTTAAAATGGAAATTTTGTGCAAGTTGATTTTTGAACGGATGCTTCCGGGACTTCCCTTCGAGAAGCTGCGATTTATTTTGACGGGAGAAAATCAGGACGAATTTTCCTGTGAGCGCTATTTTTTGATTCAGGAAAACGGCGTTCAGGAATTGCCCCAGGAATTTTCGGATGGGGAGAGGATTCTTTACGAGCCGGTTTTTCACCAGCGAATTTTTTCAAAAACACTGCTTGAGACGAAGGAAGGGGGGGAGGGCTTGCGGCCGGTGCCGGTCAGAGAACGCTGGATTTTTCCGCTCGTGATTGAGGCCAAAACGATGGGGCTTGTGGTGGTTGAAGGCGCCCATCCGGATGATCTTGTGAAATTCGAAGTCTTTGTTTCCCAGCTGGTGCTGCAGGTTCGGAAGATTCGCCTTTATGAGACCGTGCTTCAGCTGTCGATCATTGATGGTTTGACCGGAGTTTATGTCCGCCGGTATTTTATGGAACGCATGGCGGAAGAGTTGAAGCGCAGTATCAAATACAGTCTGCCCGTCTCGGTATTAATGTTAGACATCGA
>OBEQ010096895.1_pt1 | contig 14533 bp, 14 predicted proteins | sample 1670901 | NCBI WGS metagenome assembly OBEQ01 (sample SAMEA104232315, study PRJEB22302) | groundwater metagenome | biome: forest; feature: aquifer; material: groundwater | place: USA | collected 2011-08-07 | depth 5.4 m
TAATATTTTTGCTTCAGCTCTTGCTTCTTCAGTTTGAGGGATGTGAATATTCATTTCATCTCCATCAAAATCAGCGTTATATGGAGGAGCAGTAGCAGGATGTATTCTAAAAGTTTTGTAAGGAAGAACTTTAATATAATGCGCCATCAAACTTGCTTTGTGCAAACTAGGGTGACGGTTAAATAAAGCAACATCTCCATCGACTAATTGTCTTTCAACAACATATCCTGGCTTTAATTCCTCTAATATTTCAGCTTTCAAATCTTTTGTAATTCTTTTTCTTCTTCCATCAGGTCTTATAACATAATTTGCAGTTGGATAATGTTCTTTCATTATTACTTTCTTCAATTTCTCAATATTACTACTGTTAACTCTTTCATTAACTGTTAAAATTTCTGCAATTTCAAGAGGAATTCCAACATCATTTAATTTTAATGCAGGATCTGGAGAAATTACAGTTCTACTACTAAAGTTAACTCTCTTACCAGCAAGATTATGTCTTATTCTTCCTTCTTTTCCTTTTATTCTTTCAGTAATTGTTTTTAATGGTTGTCCGCTTCTATGTCTCGCAGGAGGTATTTTTGTTTGACTATTATCAAAGAAAGTTGTAATATGATACTGCAATAAGTCCCATAAATCTTCAATAATAACTTCTGGAGCTCCGGCGTTTAAATTTTCCCACAATCTTTGATTAGCTCTTATGATATCTGATAATTTATGTGTAAGATCATCTTCACTTCTTTCTCCACTTTCTAATGTAATACTTGGTCTAACTGTTACAGGAGGAACCAAAAGCAGCGTTAGTATAGCCCATTCAGGTCTAAATATTTCAGGATCAATTCCTGCAATCTTAGCTTCGCTTTGAGGTATTTTAACAAGCTTATCTCTTATCTCACTCGGGAATAATCTTCTCTTTCCAATTCTAAATGTAGTTGGTCTTTCTAATTTTATTCTTTCTTGTTCAGCTTGACAGTAAGGACATTTCTTACAATCTTTAGCTCTTTTTAATCTATCATTAAAATTTTTATATTTCTCTAAATCTTTTTCTTTAATCATTAACTTATGACATTCAGAACAGAAACATCTCAGGAATAATTCAATTACAGGAACATAACATATATGTATAATAGGACGAGCAAGATCAATACTTCCAGGATGTCCTAAACATTCTTTCAATCTTCCACCACAAGTTCTACATCTAACTCCTGGATCTATAGCTCCCAATCTAAGGTCCATTAATCCACCATCTACAGGATAACCATCTACATCATATAATTCTGGAGTTATAATCTTCGCTTTTGAAATTTTCTTAATCTCTTCAGGACTAAGCAATGTAAATTGCAAACTTTCAACTTGTTTTCTTACTATTTTACTCATATTAAATTTGTCCTCCCAAAACTAAATAATCTAAATAATTACCACGACCTAAAAAATTATCGAAATGCTCATTAATATCAAATTCTTCATCTAATTTTAATTTATATCTCACTACATTCTCTCCATCAGAAACATCAATTGTTTTTCTATTATTTCTTTTATCTACCACTACAATTGCCGTTAAACCTTCTCTAACAAATGTACTTTGATTATTCATATTTATTCTTTAAATTAAATTTAGTTCTAATATGTAATGATTGTATTTCATCAACTAATAATTTGAAAGCATATGAAATTTCGATAGGTTCAATTTCATGACTGCTGCATAATGGGCATGTAAGTTTATTTCTTATACTGTCTTCAATTGCAATTGCTCCACACTTACTACAAATATGTAAAGTAACTTTATCTGAATCATATCTTTCCTTTAACAATAATGATGCTCCATGACCTACTAATGCTTGCTGTTCCATTTCTCCTAATCTTAATGCTCCACCCTTTGCTCTTCCTTCAATAGGCTGTCTAGTTAATAATGTAACTTTTCCTGAAGCACGTGCATGCATCTTATTGCTTACCATATATTTCAATTTAAGATAATACATATTTCCAAGATAGATTTTAACACTCATCATCTTTCCTGTAATTCCATTATACAATGTTTCTTTTCCATCGCTTCTAAATCCTAATTCTTTTAACTGTCCTTCAAGGTCTTCAATTTTCTGTCCTGAGAATCCGGTTCCATCAACTATTTGTCCACTTAAAGCTCCAACTTTTCCAGCTAATAATTCTATTAAATAACCTACCGTCATTCTAGAAGGTATAGAGTGCGGATTGAAAAGAATATCCGGTCTAACTCCTCTCGAAGTGAAAGGAACATCATTTTCAGGAATGATTGCTCCAATAATTCCCTTCTGTCCGTGTGAAGTTGCAAACTTATCTCCCAATTCAGGGATTCTTAAATCTCTTGTTCTTACTCTTATAACTTTATTTCCTTGACCATCTTCTGTAATGAAAACAGCATCAACAGTTCCCTTTTCTTCTTGTCTCATAACTGAACTAGCTTCTTTCTTTGCTTTAACAGAAATTTCTCTTACCTCTGATAAGAATTTAGGAGGAGTTACTTTTCCTATAACAACATCTCCAGATGTTAAAGCGGCTTCTAAGTGAACAATTCCATCGTCTTCTAAATATCTATAACTCTCTTCAGTTCTATATCCACTTACATCTTTCTCAGGAATAACAATCTCATCCTTTAATCCTCCAGCATAATTTAATTCAACAGAAGTATAAGGCCTATAATAAGTTGATCTTCCTAATCCTCTATCTACACTACCTTTATTCAATATCAAAGCATCTTCAATATTATAACCCTCATGAGTCATAACAGCAACGATAACATTCTGTCCTGCCGGATGTACGTTTAGTGTGTCATAAATGAAAGTTCTAACCAAGGGCCTTTGAGGATAATGTAATATGTTTACATCAGTATCAATTCTACATAAAAAGTTTGCAGCATATAATCCTAAAGCTTGCTTCTGCGTTTTACTTCCTCTGTTTAATCTACTTGACTGATCGTAATTTGCATAAGGAACTAAACTAGTTACAACTCCAAGTAAATCTATTTTATCAATTTCTAAATGTGTATTTTCGCTAGTAAGATCTTTTCTAGAAAGTGCAACTAAAGAATTTTCTTCTTCAGCAGCATCTAAATATTCAATAACTCCTGCTTTCATTAAATCGTTCCAAGTTAGACTATTTTCATTTAATAATTTTAAATGCTCATCAGTTAATTTAGACTCTCCATTATCAACAACAACTAAAGGTCTCATTACTCTTCCAACTTCAGTTGATAAAAATATATTATTAAGGATTTTATCATATCTAACACTTAACTCAATAGGTAATTCTCCTCTTCTTCTTTTATCTTTTAATTTTCCAATAAAAGTCATGTAATCTTCTATGTAACCTACAAATCTTCCGTTGAAGAATATATCACTTCCAGTTCCATCAATTTCTTTTCTCATTCCAATTCCAACCAAAGTTTTAACCAAATCAACATCTTCTAAATTAGTTCTCGTCGATATTTTAGCTAATAAAGCTAGATTCTTTCTTAAACCAATTTCTGTTCCTTCAGGAGTTTCTACTGGGCAGAATCTTCCATAGTGAGTTGGATGAAGTGTTCTTGCTAAGAAATTTTCCTGTTCACCAGGCAACATACTACTTACTCTTTGAAGCTGTGACAAAATAGCAAGATAATTTGTCTTATCCATATTTTGTGTAACTCCGGATCTTTCTCCAATCCAATTACCAGTAGCAATAGCAGATTCAACTCTATGTGTAAACAAAGTTGATTTTGCAATAGTCTTTATAGAATAAAATTTCTTTCTTTTCTGTATCTTTTGTAGAGAGTGTTGTATATCTCTTAATAATATGTTAAGATTAACTCTAAATAAATCAGCTAACAAATCTCCACTCATTCTTACTCTTTTATTTGCATAATGATCTTTATCAGTTAAACTGCTAGGATTTTCTTTAGCAATAAAAAATTGTTTTATGAATTTACATAAAGTAATAGCTTTTTCAATTCTATCTTCTTTTCTTAAACCAATGTGAGGTAAGAAATAAGAATCTATTCTTTGCATTACTCTTTCTAAAATTTCTTTCTCTGTTCCTTGAAGACTCGTTCTTTCCGCAATAGCCATCATTGCCTGTTTATCTGTTTGAATATCTACAAACTCATATAAATTAACTATCAAACTATCATTTTCTTTTCCTATGTACTTTGCAATATCACTTTCTTTAGTTAAACCCAAAGCTTTAAGCATAACAATTATTGGGAGATTCTTAAATCTAGAAAAACTAACTTCAATTATTCCTTCATTAGTATCTGTAATTGAAATAGGAATTCTATAACTTCCTCTCTTAGAAAATAATCTTAACATAACATCTCTATTCTTGGCTTTTTCAATAAAAGGTTGATTTTCAGCTAAATCTTCAGCCATAACTATAACTCTTTCATTTCCATTAATAATAAAATATCCTCCAGGTTCTAAAGGATCAATATAGTTGCTAATAAGTTCTTCTTTACTCATATGAGCAAGATTACAAGCTTCACTCTTTACAATAACTGGAATTTTTCCAATCTCAACATTATGACTTTCTATTTGTCCTTGCTGTTTTACAGTTATCTCAACGCTTATAGGAGCAGAATATGTTAATCCTCTTATTCTTGCTTCAGCAGGCATAATGCTGTGCGTACTTCCATCTGCTTCAACAATTATTGGTCTTCCAACCTTTATCTTGCCTAATTTTATTTCTATGTCTTCATCTGTAGCCATAGACTCATTTAATTCTTCAATAATTTCCTGCATTCTATGATTAATAAAATTGTTAAAACTAACTATGTTAGACTCAACTAGACTATGTTGTTCTAGATATTTCTTTATAAGTATATGGTCTTCTTTCTTGCTTTCCAAAATCATTTTAAACGGATACAACCCTATAGTAAATCGCTTTCTTTCCGTCTTCAGAATCTCTTTCTATTCTTATGACGTTGGAAATACTACAATCACTCGGAAGTGCAGGGTCATTAATTTTAATTTTAGGTAATTGAGTAAGAGAAATATTTAAATCGTTAAGAATTTTTTCAACCTCTTCAGGTTTTAATTTGATATGTTTTGGTTCTAAAGCATGCATTTTCGACAGGAAAAGTTAAGAGCAATATTTATCTCTAACCAGTTAATATTTACTAAGATTAATTCTGAAACTGCCTATTTAAATGTTTCTATTTTTGTTGTAAATTTGGAATTAATAATAAAAACCACAATTAGAACAAGTAAACAACATTTTCAGGAGTTCCGCCATTCATTTTTATGCCTGCATTAATATAATGGGAAGTAAATCCAACAAAAGTCTCAACAACTTTCTGAAATCTTTCCTTAGTACTATATTTTAGAGGAATAGTTCCTTTAGTTCCAACACTAATATTCAAATCAAAAGAATTATTATTTACTGCAATAAATGGGGCCTTAACTTCTCCCATATCTTCATATATAATATTTTGCAACAAAATACCCGAAAGTCCAAGGTCAGGATTCCAATAATCTTTATAATCTTCTTTCATAACCTCGCCTAATTTCTTTGGATCAAGAAAACCATCAAGTTTTAATTCAAATCCAAGTGTACAATAATCTCTTACTTTCTCTCCATAAAAAACTATTTTTTGAAATGGAGGTTGGCAAGGAAGTTCATAACCTCTAAAACGAGATTCTATAGGAAGTGGTTTAGATTTTTTTCGTTTCCACCATTCTCCTTCTCTCAAGGCCTGTATAATTTCTATATAATATTTATCTTGAAGAGATATAGAAGGAACAGCTAGAGTCCTACGTAACCTATTAGAATTAATATTTATCTCAACCATGACAAATACAAACTGAATTTATTTTTAAAGATTATTATAATAAATGATATAGGAAAACTTATAATCTATAGATCATATAACAAATTATGGAAAATATAACTCTTGAAGAATTAAATGAAGAAGTTAAAAAACTTAAAAAAGAATTTGCAAAATTACAAGAAGATTTAGAATTTGCAAGAGGAACAGAAGAGGCATGGGAAGAGATTGATAAAGGTAATTCTAAGAAAATGAACGTTAAGGATTTTCTTAACGAAATTGAAAGCCTTAAATAAATATGGTAAAAGAGGTGATAAGATCAGAAAGCTTTCTTAAAAAATTAAAGAAGATTGATAAATCTTATTTAGAAAGGGTTGAAAAACTAATTATTAGGATTATTGAAAATCCTGAAGTTGGTAAGCCAATGAGAAACGTTAGAAAAGGAACTAAAGAAGTATATCTTACTCCATTTAGATCTTATGCATATGACAAAAATCAGGACATTCTATATTTCCTAGATCTCTGCCACAAAGATGAACAATAATATAAAATGGACCCGGGGGGATTTGAACCCCCGACACTCTGGTTAAAAGCCAGATACTCTAACCGGGCTGAGCTACGGATCCGTAGATCAGGAAAGAATAATTCATTTAAAAATCTTAGCAATACTCAATTCTTCAATAGAATATGTTCCAAGTCATAAATCTCTTTTAACTGATAATCTGCCTGATTAGATCTCTCATTTACAATAGCAGTTGTCATTCCAAGCTTCTTTGCAGGAAGTATATCTGCTTTTTCTCTATCTCCAACAAACATCATTCTTTCAAACGGAACATTACACATGTTTGAAATATAATTGAAAGCACTACCATCTTTTCTTTTATAATTGGAATCAGCATATAACCTGGGAAAGAAAATATTTTCATCGATCCCTAAAGCAGATAATTTATCGGTAGATATTTTTCTACCGCTTCCAGTTATTAAAAATAATTTAAAATTATTTTTTAGTTTATGCATAGTTCTAACTAATCTATCATCTCTTTCTAAAATACTAGCAATGTCAGAATATTCTAAGGCTTCTTGTATAATATCAACGGCATTTTCTACTCCCATTAAAGATAAAGAATCTTTTCCACTTTGTGTTTTAATAAATAATTCATCATATTTATTTCTAACACTATCATAATCTTGTTTCAAAAATTCACTTCCCTTTCTACAAACATAATCAGTAATTTTATCATCAATAACCGGGTTAGGTTTATACAAAGTTTTATCCAAATCAAATCCAACTAAATCAATATCAATTTTTTTTCTCATGTCATAAATTCCTTTAATTTCTGATCATCCTAAAAACAAGTTATTATCCATTGTTTTTTTGATTTTCCAAAAAAGTTTTTATTTTATGATAACAAACCTCAAAGGTTTCTTCCTTATTTATTTTAGTGGTACTAATATATTTAATATTTAATTCCGGAAAACATCCTTTTAATGCACGATAATAAGCTCTCAATTTTGCTAAATTTTCAGGAGTTTCATTTTTACTTAATATTTCCCCGCTTCTAAGATTCCTATCTCTTATTCTACTATAAGCAACTTTAGGATCACATGTTAAACAAAGAGCAAGATCCGGCATTGGAATATTTTGATTAAATTTTTCTATCAGATTAAGTTTAATACCTCCAAAAAAACCCTGATATACATATGTATCTAAAATACCTCTAGCAGATAAATAAATTAAATTTTTATTTTCTACATTATCATTTAATTTATTTTCTATACCTAGATAAGTCATCAATCTATCAGTTGTAAAAATTGCTAACTCAGTATATGGATTTTTATCTTCTCTTAATCTATATGATTTAGCAAGATCTCTTAATGGACCTGGTTCAACTAAATCTATCACTTTATATCCATCATCGACTAACTTTTTATTTAATCTCTGATGTACAGTATTTTTACCACTTCCAGACATTCCAATTATATGAATAAGTTTACTCATTTACCAACTCCTCTTGGTTTCCCACAACCAATTACACCAAAATTTCTATATAATGCGTAACAATCTTCATATCTATAGAATTTTTTTTCTTCAAGTGTTTTAGGGACTGTATCAACAATATTCACCTTATCCCATCCGTTAGGATGTGCATAATAAGGATATTCTGGATTAACTCCACTAATATTAACACCAGTAAAATACTCATTTTTTTCTTTAGCTAGGAAAACTCTATGAGCACCATCACAAATTAAAGGAATTTTAATCTTAGCAGCTTTATCACTGTAATCTATCTCTCCATCTTGAGGTACATATGAAACTTTTCTTTCAGTAACCTCAATGATTGGAGGTGTTAAAGTCGCCTTTGCACCACCATCTATACTAATTTCCAAAGCGCAATCTAAATTTAAAGAATCTAGTCCATGATCACTAAGTAAAGAACTTCTCAATTCTCTTTGTAAATCTAAATTCTCTTTAATTAAATAGAATGTTGGAGGATTTACTTCATCATATTTGAATTTTTTTAATGAAATATTTGCATTCTCATAAACAAATATTTTAGATTTATCTTCTTCTCCTTTTTTTTGCATCAAAGGAACTCCTCTTATCATTCTTCGCAATTCATTAAACGGAATTTCTCTTAAAATTTCTATTTTCATTTTTTCTTTTTACAATCTCCTTTCACCTCTGTGTTTTATCATACCATTCATATCCTGCTTTCAATAATTCAGCAGGATATTTCTTTCTGTTTACTTTAAAATATTTTGCAGTCCTAGGCATTATTTTTTCAACTTCATCCATTAATTCTCTAGTTGTATTTACATAAGCAGCCTGTCCTTTAGACATATCACTTCTCAATTTTCCAACATATCCCATTTGATTTTGTTGCCAACTATGAAGTGCTCTACAATGGGCTCCAAAGCTAACAAGTTTTTCTGCAGTGTGCACACTTTCTTCTCTTACCTCTTCATACATTTTGTTAACTTTCTTCATATCGTCAATATATTCTTTTTCCATTCCTACAACTTTGAAGATTTCAGGAATACTAAAGCCAAGTCTTGTAGTAAGTAATTGATTTGTCCTAGATCCTCTTCTCTGTCTGAATAAATCTCTATATCCTCCATATTCCATTAAAAATTCAGCCATTAAACCACCATGAGAAATAGCAGGATGCAAAACATCATGATTTCCTCTATGTTCATGAGCTTTTTCTAATATCTCCTCAATATCTGGACCTAAAACATAATTAAAAATATCAGATAAAGAAGAATCTAAATACTGAAAAAGAACAAGAGAAGCATTAAATCTGTCAGTATACATTTCAATATTTCTAGGATGATATAATTTTACTTGGTCTCCAAAATTATCACTTATATCTATATTAGCAAATTTCTCTCTAAAATAATCCCTTAACTCACTCTCATTTTTTAATTTCCAATTATCAATTTTAATATGTGCTCTTTCTCCTAATAAAATTGGAGCTATTTTCTTTGCTTCATTCCATATCATATGTCCTCTTTCTTTATCTTCTATCCTTGGACTTGAAATCATATCAGTAATTATTTCTTCAGCAGTTCTTGCATCAACTGAAAATCCTTGTGAAGTTCTAGTAGCAGCAAGGAGATAAACTCTTGAATAATCTAAAACAAATTTACCAACATCTCTTCTCACACTTTTATCTTCTAACATTTTCAAAACATCCTTTCTTTCTTTTTCATAATCGTCAAAATTAGGCACAAAACTATCTTCAACATCTATTCTCTCCTGTATTCTATCTTCAACTTCTCTTTCGACATTTTCAGGTCTCTTAAGATATTCAACTACCTGCCCTGTAAATTTATTATTATAAACTAAATCTCCAAGTTTTTCTGAAACTTCTAGATATCTTTTATTCATCCATGCAACATGTTCTAAAACCTTAGAATTGTTTTTCAAAGCTAGTAAATCTTTATCTTCTAAAGATAAATCAAGAGTTTTCCCAAAAGAAATATATCTAGTGGATTTTACTTGAGGTTTACATAACGGATGTCCAGTAACTTTCTTTCCAGCAATATCAGAGATATATTCATTATGTCCGAATAATTGAGTCTCTTCTTTTATTGAAGCATGTCCGTGTTTAAGAGGCCATTTTTTATTTGAAATAACCGTCTTTGCACTTAGTTTTAAACTTCCATCTGGATTTCTAAATATCTCCATTAGGTCTGGAATATGTTTAAGAGTAGCTCTAGTTTGTTCTTCTTTATCTTTGTCTAAGAATTGTAAAACTCTATCTTGCATAGAAATATGTGTTCTAGAATATGCAGACATTAAAGGAGAAAGCTCTTCACTTGCAATAAGAGGTTGAGGATAAACAAAAGCTACATCTCCATGAGGATTTGTAAAAATAAATTTTCTCAATAACTCTTCTTCTTCTTCAGAAAAATTACCCATTACCCTTTTTTCAGACATAAGTCATAAAAACAATTTTCTTTTATAAATAATTATCCACTAGAATATATATTTCAATTTACAAATCAAATATAACTTTTTATCTTAGCTTCAATAGATTCAGCAGGCTGAACTCCAATAATTCTATCAATTTCTTTTCCATCTTTAAAAATTATAAGGCATGGAATACTATAAATCTTATACTTTTCAGCTAATTCTTGATTATCATCAATATCTATCTTAGCAAACTTAACCCTTTTCATACTTAAAGAAAGGTCTTCAATTATAGGTCCCAAAATAAGGCAGGGCATGCACCATTCTGCAAAAAAATCTATAACTGCTATCTTAGAATTATTTATTGTATCTTTAAATTCTTCATCTGTAATTTCAAGTTCTGATTGTCCGCTGACCATTTGCTTAAACCCTCTTATAATATTCATTAATTTTTATAGAAAGCTTACATTAATAAATGTTATTATGATACATTTTCTACATCTTTATGAGCCATACTACCGGTAGTTCCTTTCTGTTTCTGATATTTACCATTATAAGGATTTTGAACAGGTTGATCTGTATACTGTAAAACCAGCTGGCAAATTCTCCTTCCTGATATAATCTCTAACGGTAATTCATTAGAATTATACAATTCTAAAGTTATATTCCCTTCAAAACCAGGATCTATCCAGCCAGCATTCTGTATAAACAAACCTCTTCTACCAATAGAACTTCTACCTTCAACTCGTCCAGTAAGATAATCTGGAATTTTTATATATTCTTCAATTGTTCCTAAAACAAAATGATGAGGAGGAATAACAATTTTTGATCCTTCTTTTTTTATATAAGGAACTTCTTTATCCAAAGAAAGATAATTTATAGCGTGATAATCAACAACTAAAAAATCCTTTCCTAATTTTAAATCAATAGAAGCTGACTGAATATTTTTCTCTGTAAAAGGATCTATAATCAAATCTTTTTTTTCAATCAACTCTCTTATTTTCTTATCTGATAATATCATTGTTCATAAATAATTTAATTAGATTATAAAGATTATTAGAATACAGATTCTATATTAACATTCAGAGAATCCACATGAATGACAATTTTTGCATCCTTCTTCCATAACTAATTCTCCTGATTGACATTGAGGACATTTAATCCCATATCTTCTTGGTAATGCAATATCAATTTTGTTTCCATTCCCATTAACATTTGCACTTGCTAATTCTTTTGCAGGATCATATTTTTTCCATCCATTCTTCTGATCACTATATTTCTTCATAACTTCAGAAACTTCATCATCAAATTTATTATAATCAACTTTTCCTAATAAAATATCATCAACTGTATATTTCTTTCTTCCTATTTCATATTTCATTAATGCTTTTGCAAATCCCATTTCTAAAGATTTTATAACTCCTGAACTTGTACTAGTTGAAATTCCAGATCCTATTTCATTTAACTGATCAATTATATTTTCTAGACTTCCACCACTTCTTAACCATAAAGACGTTAATCTTCCTAAACCTTCTAAAGTTGACACTTCTTGTCCTCCACTATTTCCTATAGTCGAGAAAACTTCAACTGGTCTATAATCAGTTTTAGGATCGATAACTAAAAACACATGCATATTTCCAAATGGAGTTTTTTGTCTTATTTTTAACGAAGGCATCATTGCTGGAACTTTAAGAGGATTTTCAATACTTCCCTTTATCTGTTCTTTCTTACCATGCCCAGTTTCTAAAACTTGAACATCTTTACTTCCATCTCTATAAACAGTCATACCTTTCAAATCATTTTTCCAAGCCAAGAAATAAGCATTCTTAATATCTTCAACAGTTGCTTCATTTTTCATATTAATTGTCTTACTAACTGCATTATCAGTTGCTCTTTGGAAAGCAGCTTGCATTAGAACATGAGATTCATAACCTAAATCATGAGCAGTCTTGAAAATTTCTTGTATATCTTTAGGAACTTTATCAATTCCTTGAACACTTCCATGATTATTTTCAATTAAAGGCAATATCTCTTCTAACTTTAATCCTCTCTCTTTAATTTTCTTTTCAAAAAGAGGAAGTGTATAATATAACTTATCTCCACCTCTAATATTCTTAACCCAAGATATAGCGAAGAATGGTTCTACTCCACTAGATGTATCATAAAGCATAGATATTGTTCCAGTAGGAGCAATTGTTGTCCTATCAATATTTCTAACTCTATCATCTAATTTTCCAGTATCATATTTACTTCCTTTGAAAGCAGGGAACACTCCTTTTTCTTTAGCTAATTCAACAGATGCCTTTTTTGCAGTATCAGTAATGAATTCCATTACTCTTTCAGCAGTATCATATCCTTCTTTAGAATCGTAAGCTATACCTAATTCTGCTAACATGTCTGCCCATCCCATAACTCCCATACCTATTCTTCTATGTCTCAAAACAGTTTCTTCAACTTGAGGTATAGGTCCTTTATTTGCATCGTTAACGTTATCCATGAATCTAGTCGCAGTTGTAACGACTCTTCTTAATCTTTCATAATCAATTTCAGTCTTACCATTATCTCTTTTAAGCATTTTATTTAACAAAATACTTCCAAGATTACAAGCATCGTACGGATGCAACGGTTGCTCTCCACACGGATTAGTTGCTCTTATAAGTCCGACATTTGGAAGCGGGTTAGTAGCATTAATCTTATCCAAGAATATAACTCCAGGATCTCCTGTTTTCCAAGCTAAGTCAGCAACTATATCTAAAACATATGGAGCATAAAGTTGAACAGTTCCATCAGTTGCAACTTTACCTGCAACTTTATTTGAATAAGAATCTAATACCTCACTCTCTCCGGGAATCACTTTTCCATTTATTTTATTAACTCTTAATGAAGCAGGCTTTGGTTTCTGACCGACTTCAGATCCTCCTAACTTATTGTCCTCTATATTTTTAACAATTTGTTCAAGATTAGAATAGTGGAATTTAGTTCCTAATGGGAATTCTAAGTCAAAGAAAGTTTTATCTTCAACTGCTTGCATAAATTTATCATAAGCACCTATTGAAACATTAAAATTTGTTATTTCTTTCTTTACAGATTTAGCGTAAATAAAATCCATTATATCTGGATGATTTATATCTAATATTCCCATATTAGCTCCCCTTCTATTTCCAGAATTAATTATCTCAGTTTCTTTATCAAACTGTCCTATAAATGAAACAACTCCAGAAGCAATACCTTTAGATCTTTGAACATAAGTTCCTCTAGGTCTTAATTCAGAAAAATTATAACCAGTTCCTCCACCATTCTTATGAATTATTGCTGCATGCCCAACTGAAGCATAAATTCCTTTCATATCATCGGGAACAGGTAATACATAACAATTAAACAATCCTTTTATATGGGTTCCAGCATTTGTCCAAATTCTTCCACCAGGAGAAAATTCTCCTTCAGCCATTAACATATAGAAATCTTTTGCATATCCAGCAACTTCTTCTTTTGTTTTTCCAAACTTATTTTCAACATCAGACATAGTCTTAGCCAATCTATACATAGCTTCAGCAGGAGTTTCACAAATATTCCCATCTTCGTCTCTAACTAAATATTTTTTTTCTATAGAGAATTTTTGATTCTCAGTAAGATTTTTTAAGAACTCTCCGCTTCCAACGTAATCAGGTAGTGGACCAATATTAATAGAATAACCATCACTATCTCCATTACCATGTCCATTAGTGCTTACATCGCTCTCTCTAACCTTAACACTTAAATCAGTACTCATAATTCTTTCAACTCCTTTTTGAAATCTTTAATATCTTGAAAATCTCTATAAACACTTGCAAATCTTATGTAAGCAATTTTATCCAACCTCTTTAATTTATTCATTATCATCTGACCTATTATTTCACTTTTTACCTCTTTTCCTTTTTTACCTAACTTTTCTTCTATCTCATCAATCACTCTGTCAATCTGTTCGACAGACACCGGACGTTTTTCGCAAGCCTTCATAAGACCTGTTCTCAACTTTTCTCTATTGTAAGCCTCTCTCCTTCCATCTTTCTTGACAATGATGATCTTTTTTTGTTCTGGCCTTTCATATGTTGTAAATCTCTTCTTACACTTCAAACACTCTCTTCTTCGGCGTGTTCCATCAGGCGATTCTCGTTTATCCGTGACCTTAGTCTCGTTTCCACAATAAATACATTTCATATACTAAAAGTTTGTTGTTTTATTGTATCTTTCAATGTATTCACCTAGCACATTGAAAGAGCTATACATCCTATTGTATGCCTCTTTTTGATATTCCACAACCCTTTGTAGAATCTAAGTATTTATATAAAATGATAGTATTTAAA
>OBEQ012254769.1_pt1 | contig 14532 bp, 12 predicted proteins | sample 1670901 | NCBI WGS metagenome assembly OBEQ01 (sample SAMEA104232315, study PRJEB22302) | groundwater metagenome | biome: forest; feature: aquifer; material: groundwater | place: USA | collected 2011-08-07 | depth 5.4 m
CGTGAGCGCGGATGGCCGCGACCACGCTCTCGCCGGGCTGACCGACAAAGTTCCGCCAGACCTGCGCCATGCCCCGCAACCGGGCCGAGACGGCGTCCTCGCGAAAATGATCGTGGTAAAGATAAAGCTCGAACTCGTCGCGATTGAGATGCGCCAGCAGGGGTTCCAGGAAAAATGCCACCGAGTGGGTGCGAAGGTCCGGAGAGAGACAGGCGATCCGGAGGCGGCGCCCGGGATCGGGCGGGTTGGCCGGGGCCGGCGCGGGTGGATTGCCCACCATGCGGCCGTAGGTGACGTGGTCGGCGAAGAGCTGTTCCCGCGTGACGCCATCGAGCGAGTGCAGCGCAAAAAGCCGGTAACTGCGCGCTTCGTGATGCCGGGGCTCGAGCGCGAGAAAGCGGTCGTAGGCGAGCACGGCCTCGGCCATGCGGTGCGCCTGGTGCAGTGCCTGGGCGCAGCCGAAATGGGCCAGCGCAAAATTCGGATCGACCGCCAGCGCCCGCTCGTGGCAGCGCAACGCCTTGTCGAAGCGGCCGATCAGGCTCAGCGTGAGGCCGTGATTATACCAGCCGGACGCGTAGCCCGGTTGAAGGGTGTTCACTTTCTCGTGACAGGCGAGCGCCTCGGCGAGCCGGTCCTGGAGCTTGAGGCAGTAGGCCAGGTTTTCCCAACCCTCGATGAAATCGGGGCGGGTTTTCACCGCCTGGTGGAGATGGACCTCGGCCTCGGCGGAGCGCTTGGCCGCGAGCAGGGCGAGCGCGAAACGCATCTCGCAAACCGGGTCGCGCGGGCTGGCCTGGTGCGCGCGGCCGAGCAGGTCGATCGCCTCGGCCACCCTGCCCTGCTGGTAGGCGAGAAGGCCCGAGAGATGGAGCACATCGAAATTCCTCGGAGCGGCGGTGCGCAGGCGCCGGTAGTGCGCGGCCGCGTCGGCCAGCCGGCCCGCCCGGTGGTGCCCGATGGCCTGCTGCAACAGTGACTGGAATTGTTGCGGCGACATGTCAGGCAACTTCCAGGGCGGAGGACTCCCGGGCGCGCGCTTGCCAGCAGTCGCGGAGGGCGCTGCCAAAGCGGGCCGCCTGCCCGGCATAATCGCACAGCGGGCTGCCCCGCATTTCGGACCGCAGGTTCGCCCGGGCCGCCGCCAGATCCGATTTGCTGCGCGCCAGCCGCGTGGCGATGGCGACATAGTCGTCCCAGTCCCGCGCGACCCACTCCGGATGACCCACGGCCTGGAGCAGGCTGCCGCCGACGCGCGCGGCGTGCCGGTCGCCCAGCAACGTCACCACCGGCACCCCCATCCAGAGCGCCTCGCAGGTGGTGGTCGTGCCGTGGTAGGGAAAGGTATCGAGCGCGATGTCGACCCCGTGATACAGCGCCAGATGGACGGCCACCGCGGGCGTGCGATCGCACAGTTCCAGCCGGTGCTCCGCCACCTGCAGCTTCTGCAACCGCTCGCGAATGAAAGCCGTCACGGCCGGCTCGCCCAGGCCCGTCGTTTTCAGGCGCAGCCGGGAGTTCGGCACCGCGCGCAACAGCCGCGCCCAGGCCGCGATGGATTGCTCGCTGACCTTGCTGAAATTGTTGAAACAACCGAACGTGATGTGCCCCTGGGCCTCGCTCGGCGGCGCGGGCGCGGGCGGCGGGCAGTCGACCGGCGGCAGATAGGCCCAGGCCGTGGGCGCAAATCGCACCAGTTGCTCCGTGTGCCAGGCATCGGACTCGCCGATGGGATCGGCGATCTCGTCCGTGAAACGGTAATCCATCGCGGCCAGGCCGGTCGTGTTGGGATAGCCGAGATAGGTAGCCTGCACCGCAGCGAGGCGGCGGGCGAGCAGCGGCAGCCGGTTCAATCCGGTGTGCCCGGCCAGATCGACGAGGATGTCGGGCGCGTCGGTGCGGATGACGGCCTCCACGGCCTCGTGCGACTGGCCGAAGAAATTCCGCCAGAGCGAGGCGTGCGCGCGCAGCCGCGCGGAGACCTCGTCGATCGTGAAGTGATCGTGATAGAGGATCACGTCGAATTGCGTGCGGTCGAGCCCGCGCAGGATCGGCTCGAGGAAATAGGCGACGGAGTGCGTGCGAAGGTCCGGCGAAAGAAAGGCGACGCGCAGTTTCCGGTTGGATGGGTCGTCGCCCGGCGGCAGGACCGCCACGGGTGCCGGGAACATGGCGCCATAGGCCCGGTGCTCGGCGAAAAGCCGGTCGCGGCCGAGTTTGCCCGAGTAGTTGAGCGCCATCAGGCGGTAGCTGCGGGCGTTGAGGTGGCCCGGCTCGCGGGCCAGCGCGGCATCGTAGGCCTGGATGGCCTCGTCGATGCGGCCGCACTGCTGCAGGGCGAGGGCGCGGCCGTAGTGGAGTTTCGCCAGTTGCGGCGCCAGTTGCAGGGCGCGATCCTGCGCGGCGATGGACTCGGTCAGCCGGCCGGCGTATTGGAGGGCGAGGCCAAGGTTATACCAGCCGGAAACGTAGTCCGGCTTGAGCGCCACCGCGCGCTCGTAACAGGGAATCGCCTCGACGAGGCGGCCCCGGGCCTTGAGCACGAAACCGAGGTTGTCCCACGCCTCGGGCAGATCGGGCTGCCGGCGAACGGCGAGCCGCAGGTTGGACTCGGCCTCCGCCAGATGACCGATGGCGGACTGGGCGACGGCCAGCCGCATGGCGCACACGCCCGAACGGCTGTTCAGGGGCAGCGCGCGGCCGAGCAGGTCGATCGCCTCGGCATGACGGCCCTGCTGGAGGGCGAGCGTGCCCGACAGGTGCAGCACGTCGAAATGCCGCGGATGAGCCGCCCGCGCCTGGCGGTAGATTTTTTCCGCATGCTCGAGCCGGCCCGCCCCGTGATGGGCGACGGCCTCCTCCAACATTTCCTGGAGCTTAGCCCGCATTTTTCACGCTCCAAGTGCCTGGTTCGATGCTTCGCGAGTGTTCGCGGCGGGGTTTCGGCGCGGGCTGGCGGATGACATGACAAAAGACGCCCTGTGCCAGCCGCCGTGGGAATGCAGCAGCCTGCGACACCGCGAATGAATTCGAGGGGACTGGGTGGTTGGTAAATCGCACTCCCTGCGTCATCGGCGCGGGGCAGCCCCGGCTTGAGCCGCAAATGCGCTTAACCCGGCGCCGATTGGGCCGAAGATAGGGGAACAAAGCGCCTTGTCCCTCCCGGAATGCGCACCACGGCTGGTTTGATTGATGCCTTGATGCAAGAAACGCTCATCCCCCCTCCGCTCTCCGCGACCCCGAAACCCGCTCGTTACCGCGACGATGAGATCAAGCGACGACTGAACGCTTGTCCCAAGCTGGCTTCGCTCCAGACCATCAACCGCGCCCTGCGCGAGCTGATCAACTCGGAACAGAGCTTGAATTCGCAGATCGCCGCGATCATCCGGCGGGATCCCTCCCTCTCGGCCCGGCTCCTGCGCATGGTCAATTCGGTCTATTTCGGCAATTCGACCTGCATCAGCAACATCGAGGAAGCGGTGTTTTTCCTCGGTTTGCGCCAGATCCGCGAACTGTCCACAGCGACGCCGGTCATCGAGGAAATCCAGACGCTGCACCTGGGTGCGACCGACAAATCGCCGCTGCCCTGGACGGATTTGTGGCGGCACAGCATCGGCACCGCGGCGCTGACGCGCGAAATTCTGCTTTCCACCAGCATCGTGGTGGACGACGACACCGATTACCTGGCGGGCCTGCTGCACAACGTCGGAAAGATCGTCATGGCCTATGCGTTTCCCGAGGAATTGCAGCAGATCATGATCACGCCGCAGCCCGACGCGGCGGCCGTGTGTCGCCTGGAGCGCGAAGTGATCGGGTGGGACCACGCCCAGATCGGCGGCTACTATCTCGGCCGGCACCAGCTTTCCGACGAGATCACCGAGGCCGTGCTTTATCACAACGAGCCCGGCCATGCGCCGCGCCACCGGCTCTTCGCCGCGGCGGTGCAGGTCGCCGACCAGATGGTCCGTCATGCCGGGATTTCCGGCGGCTTCGAAATCATCAAACCGATCGGCACCGACTCGTGGATGAAACTGGACGGATGGAAAATCCTTTATGGCGAGGATGGCAGTGAAACCGGACTGGCCCGCGCCCATCTCGCCAACGCCGTTCAACGGCTGCCGACCATGCTGAGCGGGATTGTGTAGGGTCGGAAAACCGACGGCCGCGATCTTTACCCTATTTTCGCAAACCGCGCGCGGCAGCGGCAGCCGTACGGGCGCAGCAAGACTGCGCCCCTACACCCTACATTGTGCGGCCAAACCCGCTCGAAAAGTTCAGCCCGCTGCTTCCAGCAGAGAATTGCCGGACTGGGCGACCGCCGGCTGACCGTCGAGCCATTTGGTCGCGATGCGACTCACCTCGTAGGGCCAATTGATCTGCGGCTTGGAGTATACGGCGTAAACCAGGGTATGCTCCACACCCTCCCAGCTGAGGTTGGCCTTCAAGCACTTTGAGCCGTCGGCCAAGGCAAAATCCTGCAGGAGAATCGCGCCCCGCGGCTTTGTGACGTGGTCGGCGGACTTGGCCGCCAGGGTCAGCCGGGCCAGGCCCTGCTGATAGTTGATCAGGCGCATCGTGTCCCAAGTTCCGCCATCGGGTGCGGGATCGTTGGCAACCAAGGCATGTTCGATTTCTGTCAGGAGCCAGAGAAGACGATTGGACATGGGGCAGACGGGGTTGATGGAGCCAAGATGCCTATCGGCGCGAATGGCGGCGGCTTAAATGGGAATTTGCTAAAGTCCGGCTAAACCGGTGACGAAGGGCTTTTCAACCCGTGACTGAAAAACACCGCGCGCCTGCCGCCTCCGTTCCCGCCGCAGAACCCCTGGCTGGCAAGACCGTCCTGCTGGTGGAGGATGAACGCTACATCGCCGAATTATTGGTCAACTGGCTGGCCCGGCTCGGCGCACAAACCCTCCTGGCCCATAGCGGCGGGGAAGGACTCAAAATCCTCGCCGACAACCCCGGGCGAGTGTGCGTGGTCATCGCCGACCTCCGCCTGCCCGACATGAACGGCGACGACATGTGCGCCCAACTGCGCACGCTGCACCCGCGTCTGCCGGTGTTGCTTTCCAGCGGACGCTATCAACGCGAAGCGGAGGAAGCGCTCACCCGCACCGGCCCGACCGGTTTCCTCCAGAAGCCCTACCCGCTCAAGGAAGTGCTCGGTCAATTGCTAAAATTGCTGGCCACGGCCTGATCGCGACGCGGGGCGGCGGGGGGTGTGAGACAAATTTCAGTATAACCTGTAGGGGCGGACCTCCTGTCGGCCATAGGCTTGGCGACGGCTGATGGTCCCCCCCGAAGGGCGCAGCAAGCTGCGCCCCTACGCCTGAAATTTGTCACACGCCCCCGGTCGCGGCGGGCCGCAGGTTTTGGTTGTATCGCAGGGCGAGGCGGTCTAGCCGTCTTAACCCCCACCGCGCAGCATGGCCATATCACTCGAAAAAGTGCTGATAGTCGAAGACGAGTCTGTCGTCCGCAACCTCCTGAGTGAAATTTTCACCCGCCGGAAATGCTCCGTGCGCTGCGCCCAGTCGCTGGCGGAAGCCGAGACGCTGCTCAAGGCGGACACCTTCGACCTGATGATGCTTGACCTGCGGCTGCCGGACGGCGACGGCCAGCGCTTTCTCGAACGCGTGGCGATGCTGCCGGAACATCCGCTGGTGGTGATGGTGACGGGTTACGGCACGATCGAATCGGCCGTCGGGTGCATGCGGGCCGGCGCCTTCGACTATGTGTTGAAGCCATTTTCCCCGAGCCAGATTGATATCATCCTCAAAAAGGCGCAGTCCTACCGGCAGCTGCTCCAGGTCAACCGCTACCTGAGCAACCCCGAAGAGGGCGAGGACGGCGGCCTGGTCGGCCGCAGTTCCGTCATGCTGCGCCTGCGCCAGATGATCGAGCGCGTGGCGCCCACGGATGCCACCGTCCTGATCACCGGCGAGAGCGGCACCGGCAAGGAAATGATCGCCCGCGAACTCTACCGCGCCAGCCAGCGCCGCAATCATCCCTTCATCAAGGTCAATTGCGCGGCGATTTCCCAGAACCTGATCGAGAGCGAATTTTTCGGCCACGAGCGCGGCGCGTTCACCGGCGCGACCGAGCGCCGCGAGGGCCGCTTCGAGCTCGCCAACCAGGGCACGCTGCTGCTCGACGAGGTCAGCGAAATCCCCCTCAACCTCCAGGCCAAGCTGCTCCGCGTGCTGCAGGAACGCGAATTCGAACGCGTGGGCGGCAACCGCACCATCAAGGTCAATGTCCGGCTGCTCGCCACGTCCAACCGCGACCTCCTGAGCTATGTCGAGAAGGGCGAATTCCGGCAGGATCTCTACTACCGCCTGAACGTTTTCCCCGTGCACGTGCCGCCGCTGCGCGAGCGCGGCGACGACCTCCCCCTGCTGGCCGATCATTTCCTGCGGCGCTGCGCCCGCAAGCACGGCATCAAGGTCACCGGCTTTGCCGACTCGGCGCGGGCCGCCCTCACCGGCTACCGCTGGCCGGGCAACGTGCGGGAGATGCAGAACACCATCGAGCGCGCCGTCATCCTCACCGAAAACGGCCTGCCGGTGACCGCCGCCGCGCTCGGCCTGCCGGGCGGGTATCAGCTCGGCGAGGCGTCCCTGCCGGAACCCGAGGTTCCGCCCAATGATTTTGCCGCCAACCTCGTGTCGGAAGACCCGGGCAACCATGCGGTGTCCGTCACCAACGGCGCCGGCGGCGTGCAAACGATCGCCGAGCTGGAAAAGCGCGCCATCCGGGCCGCGTTGCGCCAGACCGATGGCAACCGGACCCAGGCCGCCAGCCTGCTCGGCATCAGCATCCGCACCCTGCGCAACAAACTGCAGGAATACCGGGAAAGCGGCGATCCCGTGGATGCCGGGCTGGAGTCGGCGGAAGCCTGAGCTGGACTCATGCCGTTGGCCGTGGGCCAGCGAGCTTGCTCGCGCTCTTTTGGCGCCCGCAAGCGGGCTGGCCTACCGTCGCACTTTTCAGCTTCTCGGGTTCAGAGGAAAAAACCACGGCCAACTGCCTGAGTCCAGCCTGAGGCCGGGGGTGGCCGGGCCTCCCGCGCCGGCCGGCCGAAAGTGGCCCGCGGTTAACTTTGCAAATCATGTAAAGTCAGGGCGGAAATGCGCCGATAGTGTGGCAGCCTCTCATCCCCCCTGCCTCCATGCCCACTGCCGCAGAAATCACCGAGCCGCTGGTTCGCGACTATATCACCCGCGCTGTCAGCGATGTTTTCAAAACCATGCTGGGCCGCGATTCGGCCCTCGTCGGTGCCGTCGTGCAGCCGCTGGAGGACGGCGCGACGCCGACCTACCCCGGCCCGGCCGACGGCATGACCCCCTTCGTCGTCGGCACCGTCGGCTTCCTCGGCGAGGTCAACGGCCTCATCTACCTCTACCTCGACGAGCCCTTCGCCCGCCTCTGCACGAGCCACCTGCTCGGCACGAACGAAAAGGACCTCGAACTCGTCGACGACGAGGTCATCAACGACGCCATCGGCGAGATCACCAACATGACCGTGGGCAGCTTCAAGAACGGCCTCTGCGACGCCGGCTTCCCGTGCAAGCTCACGATCCCCTCGATTCTCCGCGGCAGCAATTTCACCATCGAGCCCATCAGCTCCGCCACCCGGCACACCTACTACTACGAGACCGCCGGCCACAAGGTCGTCGCGGACATTCTCTTCAAGTCAGGCGAATAATTTTCCCCTCACCTCTCCATGCGTTACAAAATTCTCACCGTCGATGATTCAAAGACCGTGCGCATCATCGTGCGGAAGGCGTTCAAGGCGTATGATTGCGAGATCCTCGAGGCCGCCAATGGGGTCGAGGGTCTGGCCATCGCCGCCAAGGACACCCCCGATATCATTCTCCTCGATGTCACCATGCCCGTGATGGACGGCGTCGAAATGCTCACCAAGCTCAAGGCCGACCCGCAACTCAAGCCCATCCCCGTCATCATGCTCACCGCCGAGGGCGGCCGCGACAATGTGCTCAAGATCGCGAAAATCGGCGTGCGCGACTACCTCGTGAAACCCTTCAAGGAGGAGGCGCTGATCGAAAAGACCGGCCGCGTCATCGACCTCAAGCCCCTCTCGGAGGCGTCCGCCAAGGCCAGGTCCATCACGGATCCAGCCGACCTCCTCATCGTCGAGGACAAGCCGGTGATCATCCAGCAGATCCGGGAGGGCCTGAAGCACACTCCCTGGAAGTGTCACGGCGTCGCCACCCAGGGCGAAGCCCTCGATTTCTGCGCCAAGACTCCGCCCGACCTCGTGCTGATGAGTCTCTCCCTGCCCGAGGAGGCGGCGTTCACCCTGTTCCGCGTCATGCGGACCAATGTGAAGACCAAATACACGCCCATCTTCGCGCTGGTGGTGAAAACCGAGCTGGGCCAGCAACAGCAGGCCCAGCAGGTCGGTTTCTCCGCCATCATCACCAAGCCGATCGAGATCGGCGACCTCGAGGCGAAAGTCGCCAAGGCGATGAACCTCGATACCTCGCAGCGCTATTTCACCCTCGAGCCCGGCTTCCTGATCATGCGCCTGCCGGAGCTTTGCACGCCCTCGGTCCTCGCCGAGGTCGCCAACTACCTGAAGCCGAAATTCTCCCAGGCGGTCGACGCCGGCCACACCCGGATGATCATCGACGTCCACCAACTGAAGACGCTGCACATGGGCGTCATCAAGCTTCTCCTGCAGACGATGCAGACCTGCCGCGAACTCACGCTGCAATTTGCCCTCGTCGGCAACCACCAGATCGTCAGTGAGTGCAAAGGTTTCGAGGATACCCGCAACTGGCAGTTTTACGAATCGATCGACGAAGCGAAGACCAACCTGGGCAAGGCGTCCGCGCCCGCGCCGCAGCTGGCCACCGCCTGAGTCGGCCGCTCCAATGGTCGCCTCTTAATTTTTGCAGGGTGTTGTGTGTGTGTGCGGGCGGTGCGCTTGTCGTGCCGCCCGCACTTTTTTGGGGGTGAAGGAGACGAAACGCACAAGGGCGCAGCAAGACTGCGCCCCTACCTGCGATTCACGATCATCCCGTAGGGGCGCAGTCTTGCTGCGCCCTCAGGACTTGCGGCGCCCTCCGACGCCCGCCAGATTGGCCGGCATGCCCGTTCGTCGCACCAGTGCGCTGCATCGGTTTCGCAGCTCCGAGCCCGGCCGCACCTATTTTGTGACTTGTTGCACGCAGCAAAGACAACCGGGGCTGACGACCTCCGTCCCCGCGTCCGCGATCAATGCCGCTATTCTCGCTAGCGATCGCGAGAGCGATACCGCCACCCAAGCCTTCACCCTCATGCCCGATCATTGCCACTGGCTTTTTACCCTGGGTGCCCGCCTAAGCCTCGGTCGTGTCGTGGCACGCATCAAGGCGATTACCAATGAAGTGCTGTTGCCCTCCCAAACACGCTGGCAAAGGGACTTCTTCGAACATGGCCTGAAGCCGGAAGAGTCAGCCGAGGCTTACGCCCTGTATATTTTTCTAAATCCTTATCGCGCCTCGTTGATCAAACCGGATGAAGCGTGGCCGCATTGGCTGTGTCCGCGCCCGGAAATGTTCTCGTTCAGCGGCCTGCTGAACTCCAACGGTTCGCCCCCGTTTGAGTGGATCGGACAGCCAATACCCTCCGATTTGAGGGTCGGAGAGTAGCCGGACAAGGGCGCAGCAAGACTGCGCCCCTACGGAACAATCGCGATTCGCAGGTAGGGGCACAGTCTTGCTGCGCCCTACGCCCACAAAAAAGGCGTGACGGTCGGTCACGCCTGGCAAATGGGTCTCTCGTCCTCTCTCACCCCACCGCCGTCTGGGCGATGACTTGCACGGTCTCGGGTGCCACCACCCGGTCGATGTCGAGGAGCGTCTTCACCTGGCCCTTGATCTTGGCCATGCCCAGCAGGTAGGAGGTGTCGATCTTGGCGCCGAAATCCGGCGTGGGCTCGATCTCGGAGCTGCTGAGATTCACGACCTCCTCGACGGAATCGACGATCAACCCCATCTGCACGAGCTGCTCGGAAGGCAGCTTGACCTGGACGACGATGATGCAGGTGCGCTCCGTGATCTCGGCCTTGAGGCCGAACTTCACGCGCAAATCCACGATCGGGATCACCCGGCCACGGAGGTTGATGACACCCTTGACGAACGCCGGCATCTGCGGAACCGGAGTGATTTTCTGCAGGCGGATGATCTCGCGGATTTTCAGGACGTTCAGGCCATAGGCCTCGTTTTCGAGAACCACGGTCAGGTATTTGCCGGCGAGATTGGTCAAACCAACGGGAGGAACGGCGGGAGTGCTCATGGTAAAATAGTCGAACGCAGCGTTGTGCGGCTTGCATCTGATTACGGCCCGCCCGGGGGCCGTCTTTAGCGCAAATACCGGGGAACACCTAAAGTAGCCCCCTCCGGTGACGATAACCCCGTGAACCCACAGCCTCCCGGCGCCATGCCCATCCCCTCGGAATCCTTCCAGGCTCTCGACGACGCGGTCAACCGTCTCGCCGCCGAGTCCATCCTAGCCCAATCCGGTCTCGACGACGGTCTGATCCCATCCTACAGCCTGCTCGGGGAAATCCTCGACCTGTGTGCGCCCGACCCCGTGCTGCATGCCGCCGGCGCGCTCGTGCACGGCGCCCTCGACCAGCGGCTCGAGGCCGCCCAGCCGTTCGACGATGCCTCCCTGGGCATACTGCGCCAGCTGATCGACTGGCTCCCGGCGGCGGTCGCCGGCGCGCGATCCGGCAAGCCGGTCGCCCCGTTCGTTCCCCAGGCGGTCGTGCTCCACCCGGCCAGCCGTTCCACCGCCTCGAACCCCGATGTGGCGACGGCCCGGGACGAAAACGTGGACAGCCTCCTGCAGCTCAATCTCGCGGAGGACCGTGAACTGCTCGCGGAGTTCTACGCCGAGGTGGTCGACCATCTGCAGCAGATCGAGGGCGCGTTGCTGGCGCTCGAGCACGAGTCGGACAATCCCGATGCGCTCAATTCCATTTTCCGTTCGTTCCACACCATCAAGGGCAATGCGGGATTTCTTCAGATCATGCCGATGCACAAGCTCGCGCATGAGGTCGAGTCGCTGCTCGACCTGGCCCGCAGCCGGAAGCTGCGCCTCAACTCCGTCATCGTGACCACCATCCTGCGCAGCCGCGATGCGCTGCAGGCCCAGGTGCAGCAGGTTTCCGTTGCTTTGGAAAAAGGTCAGCTGCCGAACGTGATCATCCCGGTCAGCCACCTGATCAACGCGGTCAAGCGGCTCGCTTCCGGCGCCCAGCCCGAAACGGCGGCGGCACCCGCGCCGGTCATTCCGCCGGCCCCCGGCGCGCCTGCGCCCGAAATCGCCGCCGCCACGCCCGTCGCCGTCGCTCCCGCTCCGGCCGCCTCCCCGTCGACCGCTCCCTTCCTGCAGGCCAAAGCCGGCGGGGACCACGGGGCCGCGGCGCCCAAGTCCGCGGGCGCCGCGACGGTGCGCGTCAGCACCGAGAAACTCGATTCGCTCATGGATATCGTCGGCGAACTCGTGATCGTGCAAAGCCAGCTCATCGAGACGGCGCGCGAAAGCGCCCAGACCGGCATGACCCTCCAGCGCAATGTCTCCCAGCTTTCCCGGATCACCAAGGAGCTGCAGCACACCGCCATGGCGCTGCGCATGATCCCGATCAAGCCCACCTTCCAGAAAATGGAGCGCCTCGTGCGCGACCTCGCCCGCGATTTCGGCAAAAAGGTCGAGTTCACCACCAGCGGCGACGAAACCGAGCTCGACCGCACCGTCGTCGAGGAAATCGGCGACCCGCTCGTCCACATGGTCCGCAACTCGATGGACCACGGCATCGAGGTGCCCGCCGACCGGCTCGCCCGGGGCAAGTCCGAAACCGGCTCCGTCCATCTCCACGCCTACCACCAGGGCAGCAACATCGTCATCGAGCTCCGCGATGACGGCCGCGGCATCGACCCCGATATCATTTTCCGAAAGGCCGTGGAGAAGGGCCTGATCGCCGCCGGGGCCACGCTCAGTCGCGACGAGATCCTCGCGCTCATCTTCGCCCCCGGCTTTTCCACGGCCGAAAAGGTCACGGCCGTTTCCGGCCGCGGTGTCGGCATGGACGTCGTGAAGCGCAACATCGAGAAACTCCGCGGCAAGGTCGAGATCGCCTCCGACGTCGGCCGCGGTTCCATCTTCAAGATCAAGCTGCCGCTCACCATGGCCATCATCGACGGCCTCGTGGTGCGCGTCGGCACCGACCGGTTCATCCTGCCCAGCACCTCGGTGCAGATGGCGCTCCGCCCCGCGCGCGAGAACATCATCACCGTGCACGGCACGGGCGAGGTGCTCGAGCTGCGCGGCCGCATCATGCCCCTGCACCGGCTTCACCAGCGCTTCGGCATTCCCTGCTCCGCCGCCCAGCCGTGGGACGGCATCGTCGTCATCGTCGAGGCCAACGGCAAGGTCTGCGCCCTGCTCGTCGACGAGATGGTCAGCAAGCAGGAAGTCGTCATCAAGAGCCTCGGCGCCTTCATGCAGGGCTTGCCGGGGGTGTCCGGTGCCGCCATTCTCGGCGATGGGAACATCGCCCTCATCCTGGATCCCAGCTCATTGCTCACCGCCGCCGCCTGATTTAACCATGTCCGAGGCCATTCATCCACCCACGATCGATGACGTCTGCACCGAGGCCATGCGCCTGCCGTGCTCCCCGGCGTTGTTGCCCCGCCTGTCGACGGCCCTGCAAAGCGATTCCACCTCCACCGGTGAGATCAGCCGCATCATCCAGATCGACACCGCCCTGGCGAGCGCCACGCTGCGCCTGGCCAATTCCGCCTTTTACGGCGGCGCCAGCCGGTCCGTCGACACCATTGAACAGGCGATCCTGCGGCTCGGCGCCAAGGAAATCTACCGGCTGGCCGCCCTCGCCCTCATCGGACGCTGGCCGGTCCAGCCCAACGGCGGCTGCAACTGGGAACCGAGCGATTTCTGCCGCCATGCCCTCTGCACCGCCATCGCCACCGAGGTCCTCGCCGAGGTCACCGAACGCGTGGACCCGCAGATCGCCTACACCGCCGGCCTGGTCCATGAACTGGGCAAGCTGGCCATGGCGCATTCCTGCGGCTCGTTTTTCCCGCTCGTCCGCGCCTGCCAGCAGCAGCGCGCGTCGACCTGGGAACAGGCGGAAAAGGATGTGCTCGGCTATGAGCATGCCGAGGTCGGCGCACGCCTGCTCCGCGCCTGGCATTTCCCCGAGCTGATGGTCGCGGCCGCTGAATTCCAGCATCGCCCCGCCGAAGGCCCACCCGACGCCCTGCCCCTCCTGGTCCACCTGCATGCCGCCCGCTATGTGGCCGCCAGCATGGGCCCGGGCATCGCGGAGGACGGTTTCCTGTTTCACGTCAATGGCCACCTGTTGACCGAATGGAATTTCACCCCGACGACCCTGGAAGAGGTCATGTTGGTGGCGATGGAACGCGCTTCGCAGCGGCTGGGTGAAAAACTCACCCACGGCACGATCAAGTTCTGAGCCGGAAAACCGTCAGCCCGCGCCTTTTACATTCCGTAGCCCGGCGCAGGTTGTGAGACAAATTTCAGGCGTAGGGGCGCAGCTTGCCCGTTCGACGGGCTCAGGGCCTTGAGCTGGCCGAAAGGCCGCGCCCTTCGAGGGCGGACCATCAGCCGTCGCCAAGCCTATGGCCGACAGGAGGTCCGCCCCTACAGGTTATCCTGGAATTTGTCTCACACCCCCCGGCGCAATAATAGGGCTACAGTGCCCCAGCTGGCGGGCCGATAAGATGGGAGTCAGGGCGAATCAGAACGATCCAACACATGGAACGTCGTAACGGATATGAATTTCTCACCACCACCGTCCTACCAGGGCGGAATGCGCCGCATTGTGCGCATGCTCTCGATTCTGCTCGTGCAGCAAGCCTTGGCGCCCGGAATCTGCGAGGCCAACACGCGCTCGCGGCTGCCGGGCAACCTCGGCGACAGCCTGCCGGGCAGAGCGAGCTCCCGCCCCTATCTGAAAATCACCGGTGCCCTGGCCCTGCGCTTCAGCGCCGTTCCACCGACTCCGGACTACTCGCCCAGGACTCCCGCCGAGTCCGCGTCAATTCCGCCGGTTCCCGCGGCCGGCGCGCCCGAAGCTCCCGCGACCGTCGCACCCGCTCCCCCCTCGCGGGCGCCTGACCCTGCTTCCGTCCCCCCGGCCGAATCCGCCATCAACCCGCCTGCCCATCCCACCGAAACTCCACCCACGGCGATCCTGCCCGACGACACCCGTCCCACCGTTCGCCCCGAAGACTTCCTCCCCTTCTTTCAATTTCCCGCCGGCGACGTAACCGTCGTCGTGCCCGCCAGCGCCACACGCCCCCCTTCACCCGGCCAGTTGCCGCCCAGTTCCGCCACCTACCAGCAAAGATGATTTTCTCCCGTCCGTCGTTAACTTCCCTGTGCTTGCTGCTCGCCTGGCTGGCGGGTGCCACCGTCGGACGCGCCGAGGCCGCCCATGCAACCGCCCATTCGTCACCGCCAACTGACCCC
>OBEQ012727880.1_pt1 | contig 14525 bp, 14 predicted proteins | sample 1670901 | NCBI WGS metagenome assembly OBEQ01 (sample SAMEA104232315, study PRJEB22302) | groundwater metagenome | biome: forest; feature: aquifer; material: groundwater | place: USA | collected 2011-08-07 | depth 5.4 m
ATGACGGCCCCTACCAGGGGAGTATCGATTATCCTGGTGCAGATCCGAATGTCATCGCGGTAGGCGCTACCGATGTTAATATTGCCATTCCTGACTGGAGCTCACGAGGCATCAACACCACCACCAAGGCATTTGTCGTTGAAGAACAGGACATCGAGTTTGCCGCTCCCGGTGTGAATGTCGAATCAACCTGGAAGGATGGTGGGTATGCTATTTTATCCGGAACTTCGATGGCTTCACCTCATGTTGCCGGTCTTGCCGCCAAGCTGTGGCAGAAAGATGCCTCAAATCCAGCCGAAACCGTTAGAGATGCCCTCCACAAACTTACTACCGATCTTCTGCCGATAGGCGATGATGATGCTTCCGGCTTCGGCTTCCCCCATCTGTAATTAAAAAAACCACCAGTTGCGGTGGTTTTTTTAATTAGTTAAAATACTACTTATGAAGATCAATCACGTCATCCGAACATTAGTATTGTCGGATTTCTTTATCAATGCCGGTTTCGCCGTCTTTGCCCCCGTCTTCGCCATATATGTCACGAAGCAGATTGACGGCGGCTCTTTACACGTAGTCGGCTTTGCCGCTTCCATATTCCAGATATTCAAATCCGGTCTTCAGATCCCCATTGCTAAGTATCTCGACAAGAACCATGGCGAATACGATGACTACTACTCGATGGTTTTGGGAACGAGCTTGGTCGCCGCCGTACCATTTCTCTATCTTTTTGCTTCAACATCCCTACACATCTATATGATACAAGCTGTCTATGGCATCGGCGCCGCCTTTGCCATTCCGCCTTGGTATGCAATTTTTTCAAGACACCTGGACAAAATGCGGGAGAACATCGAGTGGTCCATGGATTCCATTGCTATCGGTATTGCCGCGGCATCTGCTTCTGCTTTAGGGGGTCTCTTTGCAGAAAATTTCGGCTTTAATTTTGTCTTTATTGTTGGTGGCATCTTTGCCATTTATGGCGCTACTCAACAGGTCAAGATATTCAAAGATCTCAAAGGCAAAGTTCCTCAAGGCGTGGTTAAACCTCTTCCCGACGGTGCCAAGTAAAACTGGCTCCAATATGACCAATAAAGATATAGCTAAAATTTTATATGAGATGGCTATTTTGCTTGAAATGAAAGGCATTGAGTTCAAGCCGCGCGCGTATGATAAAGCTGCTCAATCTGTCGAAGGAACAGCAGAGGATGTGAAAGACCTTTATCATAAAGGCGGTATCAAAGCTCTCGAAGATATTCCCGGGGTTGGCCAGTCCATTGCCGAGAAAATAGAAGAATATATCAAGACAAAGCATGTCAAAGAATACGATAAACTAAAAAAATCCATTCCCGTAGACATTGAGGGCTTAAATTCCGTTGAGGGCATCGGGCCAAAAACAATTTTGCGTCTCTACAAAAAACTTGGCATCAAAACACGTGACCAGCTTGAACGAGCGGCCCAAGCCGACAAGCTTGTAAAAGCCGGCTTTGGCAAGAAAACCCAGGATAACATTTTAAAAGGCATCGGATTTCTAAAAAAAGAGCATGGCCGATACTTGTTGGGCGAGATAATGCCGATAGCCGAGACAATTCTTGAGAGAATACGGGCTTTGCCGGAAGTCCACGCCGCCGAATTCGGCGGCTCTCTGCGTCGGATGCGAGAAACCGTCGGCGACTTGGATTTTATTGCTTTTTCTAAAAAACCGGCCGAAGTGGTTGAAAAGTTTATTAAATTTCCCGAAGTCGGGGGCGTTCATTCAAAAGGTGAGCATAAAGCATTGGTTCGTTTGAATATCGACACTGATGCAGATATTTGGGTCTTGGACCCGGGGTCAATGGGCGCCGCTCTCATTGGCTGGACAGGGAACAAACAGCACAACATCGCCTTGCGGACGATTGCCGAGAAGAAGGGTTGGATGCTGAACGATTACGGTTTGTGGCATGGCAAGACCGTTTTGGCCTCCAAAACCGAAGAAGAGATTTACAAAAAACTAGGCATGGACTGGATACCCCCGGAACTTCGCGAGAACAAAGGCGAGATCGAAGCCGCCCTGGAAGGCAAATTACCCAACCTTATAGGATATGACGACGTAAAAGGCGATCTACAAGTCCAAACCGACTGGACCGATGGCAAGAATTCCATTGAAGAGATGGCACAAGCGGCCAAGGAACTTGGTCATGAATATATTCTTATAACTGACCATACCAAGTCCCTGGCCATGACCGGAGGAAGCGATGAGAAGCGGCTGGTCAAGCAAATGGCCGCGATTGATGAGATCAATCGCAAGTTTCAAAGTTCAAAGTTTAAAATTCTCAAAGGCGCCGAGGTAAACATAATGCCTGACGGCACGCTTGATATAGATGACGAGACGCTGGCGAAGTTGGATGTTGTCGGCGCCGCCGTGCATTCTCGATTCAATATGTCCGAAAAAGACATGACCATCCGTATCAAACGAGCAATGGAGAACCCAAATGTAGATATAATCTTCCACCCGACCGGGCGGCTCATCCAGAAACGGGATGCATACAAAGTAGATATGGATGAGCTCCTTCGCACTGCGGCGAGGACCAAGACCATCATGGAAATTGATGCTTTTCCGGACCGCCTTGACCTGAAAGACGAATATATCCGCAAAGCGGTTCAACTGGGCGTGAAACTTTCCATAGACACCGATGCCCACGCCATATCACACCTGGCATTCCTCCGCTACGGCATCGCCCAAGTCCGCCGCGGCTGGGCTGAAGCCAAAGACGTGATAAACACAAGGGACTGGAGAACCATGTTAAAGCTTCTCAAATAGCAAATGCCCAGCCGCGCAGAAAGGGGTCGGGAAAACAAAAATGTTTTCCCGTGGCGGAAGAATTGAAACCGAGGGGTTTCAAAGAGGGGAAGGTTGCGCTAGGCCTTGCGAGTCGCAACCTGGACGATGGGGATGGGCCGAGAAGAAAAACGTTATCAATCACACTCTTGGCGGGAGATGTTGAATATGCTAAAATGAAAATCTCCGTCAAATAAACGTATGAGTAAAAATCCTTTCATAAACGCAATAGTCGCTTCGCTCTATATCGTCCTTGTGGCATCGATAATGTTTTATGGTCCGAAAATGGTAGGTCCAGTCAATTCCATCATTGTTCCTATCACTCTGCTTTCTCTTTTTACCCTCTCGGCGGCGGTAATGGGCTACCTGTTCCTCTACGAACCTGCCCAGCTTTATTTTAGCAACAACAAAAAAGAAGCCGTCCAGCTTTTCCTCAAAACAGTAGCTATTTTCGCCGTTATCACCATCGCACTTCTCGCCATCATCTTCTTGAAAGTTTCATAAATATTAGTTAAAACATATTAATGAAAAACAAACCAAACCCGGTAGTCCATTTCGAAATGGGATATCAAGACAAGGAGCGGATGTGCAAGTTTTATGAAACTGTTTTCGGTTGGAAGACGCAGAAGATGGGGCCAGAGATGGGAAATTATGTGGTCGCTACAACCTCCGAATCCGATGAAAAAACTGGCCGACCAAAACAGCCCGGCAGTATTAATGGAGGTTTTTACCAAAAGACGAAAAATCCTCTATCGCATGCGCCATCGGTTGTGGTAGCTGTTGATGACATTCATAAGGCGATGAAGTCCCTCCAAGCTGAAGGTGGCAAGATCCTTGGCGCTATGGACCAGTCCGGCAAAAATTCGATGGAGCCGCAGGACATTCCAGGCGTGGGTTTGTGGATATCAGTTATGGATACGGAAGGTAATCGGCTTAGTATCCTCCAGCCAAAGGGAATGTAGTTGACACCTGATTGACATTAATTTGTTTTTGTTGTATATATTGGACAACTCGGTCAGTTATTTGAAGTGTAGGTGTCCTGTGGGTGGCGTCAAAGCCTTTACTCTCGATAGGTTGACAAAAGCCGTTGATGAGGCGACCAAAGTTATCAAACTTGCAGATCTTGAGCCGAATTATGCCATCGCCGTTGTTACCCAAGACGAGATGGAATATGACATTACGGTTCTTGAGCCGCAGACAGGACTGGTTCGGGTCAAAGGCGGCCTATTTATCGAGCCAACAGAATGCAAATTGTGTGGCTCTACTCCCTTCGGTGGCTCTATGCTTGTGACGAACCGTGTCATGATTGGAATGTGCATGGAGTTTTGGAAAAACGGAAACATAATCACCACTGACCCCGTGAAAATTATCGGCTGGAGAATTCCTCCGACAACAGCCAATTCAAAAACTGTTCACTGATTCCGCGGATTTCGCGGGATTTTTGTTATAATAAAAAAGCCCTAACATTTGGGCGTTTTGTCAGGGTCAAAGTTTTCGAGCATCCGCAATGCTTGTTCGTCAGATATCTCTGTTTGCCTATTTGCTTTTCTTTCGGCAGATCTCTTGAAAACATCCTCAAGGACAAAAAGTGGACAGTCCTGAACCACTGAAAGGCCGATTGCGTCTGTTACATGAGCATCTATTGGCCGAACCTCTTCCCCGACTTTTACGTAGATATGAGAATGAAATATCTTGTCTATGAAATCATCCACGACAACTTTTTCAATGACTGACCCAAGGACTGATATTGTGTTGACCATCAGCTTGTGGATGATAGGCCGGTCCATGTCCACGCCTCGGGTAATGGTGAGTAGGTGGTGCAAAGAGACGATATTAAGTCCGATGTCGATCTGTCTGTTGGCGCCTTCTCTTTTCCGCAGACGCACCAATGAAAAATTATCGGGTAGCATTATGATGAATGGATCCACTTTGATTTCCAAGGTTCAATCCCTTTTCAGAAAGATGTATGATAAGATAACATAAAAGTAAATAAAATCAACCATGAAAATTACTGTATTTCAAAAGAAGGTATATGATTTTGTTAGTACTATTCAGAAAGGGAAGACGGCGACCTACAAAGAAGTTGCTATTGCCATTGGCCAACCTAAGGCCTATCGGGCTGTTGGAAATGCTCTAAATAAAAATCCTTTTGCACCTGCCGTGCCTTGTCATAGAATTATTCGCTCAAACGGCGAGATTGGAGGGTTTGCGTCAGGTGCTAAAAAAAAGATACAATTACTAAAGAATGAGCTACAGGATACTACTTCTCGGGGGCGGTAGCGGAGGACATGTTTTTCCTCTCATTGCCGTTGCCAAAGCATTAAGAGGCCAGGCCGCACAGACAGGGCTCGATTTGGAATTGATGGCGCTTGGCGAGGGTAAATTCATGGCCCAGGCGGTGGCGGAGAATGGTTTGCCATACAAAGCCATCATGACCGGCAAGCTGCGCCGTTATCTTAGCCCGCTTACTTTGCTGGATATTTTGAAAATGCCGGTTGGTTTTTTTCAGTCGCTCTGGTATTTATTTTTGTTCATGCCGGATGTGGTGTTCGCAAAAGGCGGATATGCATCTATACCGGGCGCATTGGCGGCAAAGATGTTTTTTATTCCGGTCTTTATTCATGAGTCTGATTCCATTCCCGGCCTTGCCAATAGAATTCTTGACGGCTGGGCCAAGAAGATATTTATTTCATTTCCTTCAAGCGAGAAATATTTCAAACCTGGTAAAACAATTATTACTGGCAACCCGGCCCGTCAGAATTTATTTGGCGGCGACAGAAATGTGGCGATGCAAAAATTCGGTTTGAATCCAGAACGCAAAACCATCATGGTTATCGGCGGAAGCCAGGGTGCGCAAAAGATAAATCGGATGGTGCTTGATACGCTTGTGATGATGGTTAGTCCGCCAACTGGCGGATTTCAGATAATTCATCAGTGCGGAGAAAGCCAATATCAATCCGTTAGAACAGAGGTGGACAAGCTTATCAAAGAAGGCGAAGGTGAATATGCCGATGCGCTCAAAACCAACTACAAGCTTTACCCGTTTTTTAGTGAAGAAGACATGGTCCTGGCTTATGCGGCATCGGATATTATTATTTCTCGGGCCGGAGCAGGTTCTCTCTTTGAGATAGCTGGACTCGGCAAACCGGCGATAGTAATACCTATAACTCACTCCACTTCCGGCCATCAGATGACTAACGCTATTGAATTCTCCAAATACGGCGGGGTGATGATAGAGGAAGAGAATTTAACCCCGCATATCATAATCAGCCAGATAAACAATCTCCTCGAACCTGAAAAATATAATTCTGTTAGTGAAAAATTAAAAAGTTTTGCCACACCGGATGCGGCGCAGAAAATAGCCTCACTGTTATTAAATGGACAATAAAAAATATTTCGAGAACGTGGTGAAGAAAGACATGCTGGCGCACGCTTATCTTTTTTCCGGCCCTGACGGAATCGGCAAAAAGGATTTTGCCCGCGACCTGTTTCTCTTGGTGAACAACAGAGAATCGGATAATGACCCTGATTTTAGATTTCTTGCCCCGCGCTTGGATGAAGATGAGACCAAGATATATGTAGAAGATATCAGGGACTTAAAATCTTATTTGTCCCTGAAGCCATACTTTGGGCCGTATAAATTCGCTGTGGTAAATGATGCCGATCGGCTGATGCCCCAAGCCGCCAATGCTTTTTTGAAACTTCTTGAGGAGCCGACGCCGTTTACGGTCATAATTTTGATAAGTTCAAAACCCAAACTTCTTTTGCCAACAGTTTTGTCCAGGTGCGAGAAGGTATCTTTCCTGCCTTCCAAAGAAATGTCCATCAATAAAAACACAGCCAAAGCTGTCGAGGAGTTCCTTAAAATTTCGAGTGAGGGCCTCACTGAAAGAATGCAGTATGCGGAAAAACTTTTTACCGGTAAAAATTATCAAGATCTTGTTGTCGGCCTTATACACACACTCCGGTTGCAGGAAAACCCCAACCACAAAGTTCTAAAAAATCTTTTGGCGTTGAACTATTTGCTTTCCCAGCCCCAGTTCAACCACCGCCTCGCCCTGGAAAATTTTTTGATAAATTTATAGTCGCTTGTCAAGAGTTTAGATTATAAGTTTAGCATCATCATTCTTCTGTCATTTGACGAATCGAGAACAGAGTGAGGCTAACCGGCTTAGAGGAACATCCCGCAGTCACGATGGGCTTGGTCTTTCAGAGCCGTCGGGACGAGGGCGAAGAAATTTTTACCGCAGGAGTAAAAATATTCTGTTTCCGAGAAGATGGTTAGCCGAGCGGCCACCTTGAAGCGAAAGATGAGAGAGGAAGTTGACCAGAAAATTGGTGAGGCGAGAGCGATTGTTTTTTGGTAATTTTTATGCTAAATTAGCCGGATGTATAAGGATTTAATTAATCAGAGGAAAAGAGATTTTGATTCGGCGCTGGAACATGCCAAAACCGAAGTTTCTGCTATCAGGACCGGTAGAGCCCACGCCTCGATGGTAGAAGATATTCCTGTCGACTACATGGGCTCAAGATTCAAGATCAAGGAACTTGCTACCATAGTCGTTCCTGAACCCAGAATGATACTCATTCAGCCCTGGGATAAACAAGCCGCCATAAATATCGCCAAGGGCTTGAAAGACAGCACTTTGGGTTTAAATCCAGTTGTAGATTCCACTGGTGTCCGCTTGAATATTCCTCCGCTTAACGAAGAACGTCGGAAAGAGTTTGTCAAAATGCTTTACCAGAAGATAGAGTGGGAAAAGGTGAGGATAAGACAGATACGAGAAGATGTTTTGAAAAAAATTCAAGGCGAGGTGAGGGAGAAGAAAGCCCGCGATGATGACCTGTTCAAAGCCAAAGATGAACTTCAGAAAATAATGGACGATTTGAACAAAAAGTTGGACGACATGGCCAAGAAAAAAGAGCAGGAGTTGATGTCATAGTAATCGCTCGCCTCTGCCTCTTCTCAATCAGAATGGCTCCGGATTTACCATCCGGCCGCCTCATTTAACGCAAAATCAGGAACTCGCTTCGCTCAAACAGCCTGATTTTGCTATTCGTCTCTTCGGATGGTTACCAAATCCTCCGCCAATGATTTCGAAGTGGCAGAGCCTCGCTTATCAATAAGCTAAAGCAACCCACCCCAAAGCGCGGCTCGAGGAGTGGAGCGGGCATGGTTCGAGCAGAAGCGAGAGAGCGAACGACGAAAGCCAGAGAGATTCCTCGCAGGGAGAATCGAGCGGTAGTCTTGGGGCGGGTTGGTTTAGTGAAGCTGAGAAAGTGGCAGTGGCAGAGCGAGAGTTTTTATTGTATAGTAATAATCAATGTTCACAGCGATAATTTTTATCATTGTTTTAGGGGTGCTGGTGTTTGTCCATGAGTTTGGGCATTTTATTTTTGCCAAAAGAGCCGGAATGAGAGTAGAGGAGTTCGGGTTCGGGTTCCCGCCCCGGATATGGGGAATCAAAAAAGGCGAGACGCTCTACTCGATAAACACGATTCCTTTCGGTGGATTCGTGAAAATTCTTGGCGAGGAAGGGGAGCACCGCGAAAATCCGAGGAGTTTTTCATCAAAGCCCATAAGCCAGCGGCTTATGGTTATTGTGGCCGGAGTGATGATGAATTTTTTCCTAGCAGTGGGTTTTTTGATGATAGGGAATTTTTTTGGCTTGAGGATTGGCTTAGTCGATAATCAGGCCGTACCGGGCGCGACTGACAAGCAGATACAAATAATCCAGATAGCGCAGGGAAGTCCGGCCGATACGGCTGGACTGAAATTACTCGACCAAGTGAAAGGATTTAAGATTAATAATTCTCTGCAACCGGTCTCAACCGTCGAAGAAGTCCAGAATTATATACATGAAAATGCTGGCCACGAGGTCGTGATGGAGATAAAGAGGAACAATGAGCTTTTGGACAAAACGGTCGTTCCAAGAGCCAATCCGCCGGTCGGCCAGGGAGCGCTTGGAATATCACTGGCTTTGACGGGCATTGTCCATTATCCGTGGTATGAAGCAATATGGCGCGGAGTGTATGATGCAGTTATTCTGACCACCAACACCATCATTGGTTATTTTTTACTTTTCAAAACTCTTTTGCTCAAGGGCAAACTGTTGGCGGATGTTTCCGGTCCTGTGGGAATCGCGACTTTGACGGGACAGGCGGCAAGAATTGGCATTACTTACCTTCTGCAATTCACAGCGATGATATCGGTTAATCTGGCGGTTCTAAATATCATCCCGTTTCCGGCTTTGGACGGCGGCCGGGCCTTGCTTATAATAGTAGAGAAGCTCAAGGGCTCACCACTGAACAAAAAAGTCGAGCAGATGATAAACACAATCGGCTTTGCCCTTCTTGTGGCCTTGATGGTCTATGTGACCGCCAAAGACATTGTTAGATTTTTCTAAGAAATTTAGTTAGACCGTATAGATGGAAAAATTTAGATCGGAAAAAATTTATCAAGCATTAGACCAAAGAAAGGAAAAAAATATTCTATCGGCTTTTACTCCTGAACAGCAAGCAGAAATAAAACAGAAGCAACAAATATTATCTTCTTTGGCCTATTTTATTGGCAAAGACTTTAAGATACCAGTGGAGCTTAATGAGCCGGGTGCCGGCTGGCACTGGGATTTTCAAAAAAATGTTATTAGGATTGATCCTAAAGACCTTTTGGAAAAACCCATAGATTATCTTCGCTTCGTAATTTCACACGAGGGAGGCCATAGAAGAATTTCGAGAACGGATTTTATTCCTTTGGAGGAATGGCAACAGCCGGGCTTTGCTTTCATGATGAACGCGATAGAAGACCCGCGTGACAATAATTTTGTTGCCGAAAGCTATCCGAAGTTTCGGGAGCAGATGGGACTTGCATACCAAGATGATTTAGATTTTGAAGCGCAAGCAAAGCAAAAAGCCGATCATAAATTAGGGCATCGGCCTCGTTTCATGCAAGCAGGTTTTGAATATATAAAGCAGTGGTTTAGAGAAGTTGAGGGAAAAGAGTTTGAAATATCTGAAGAGTTGCCAGAGGAGGTCAAAGCTGCGGTTGCGGTGACTTTGGAATCTGCCCATGATTCTTGGTTAAGATATCCATCGCGGCAGGAGGCCGACAATGGAGGCAGATTGAAAGGAAAAAAAGTTGACGGAGAGGCAGTAATTAAAGAGTATGCTAAATTGTCTTATGAAATAAATCGCGATGAAGTTTGGCCGGAGTTCAAAAAATTAGTTGAAGCCGACATAGAAGATCAGAAGACTCAAGAACTTTTAAAAGATATACAGCAAGATGGAAGCGAAGATAAGGAAGAAGGAGAGCAAAAACCAAGTGAAAACGGCGGCCCCGACTCCGCCAAGGCTTCGACGGGCAAGCAAGGCTTGCCCAAGAATTTGAAAGACAAGCTTACGCCTGAAGAACAAGAAGCTTTGGCGGAAGCAATTAAAAAAGCTGTGGATGAAGCTCTTGGAGTTGGGAAAGAAGCCCAGGGCGAAGGAGAAGAAGGACAAAGGGCGGAAGAAGAGTCGCAAAGTGGCGCTGGCAAACCATCGGGCAAGCCTGTCGACTTGAATTCTTTGCCCCAGGAATTAAAACAAAAATTAAAAGAATACATAGAATCTCTGCCGGAAGACCAGCAGAAAGAAATCGCAGAAAAAGCTCAAGCGGCGTTGAAAGAATTTGAAGACGCTCTCAATGAGGAGCTACAGGGCAAATTATCCGATAATCCGGAGAAAAAAGCAGAAAGAGATAAAAAGTTAAACGAAGAAGGTGAAATAGAACAATCCGGAATTAGTTCCGGCGAGCGGGTCATTTCCAAAGGCCCCGTTAAAGAAAGAGCCACTCGAATCCTCGGCCAAAGAGTTTTCAGCGACAAGCTTGCCGAAATGGAAAAAGGTGAAAACGAATATGAAAAATACCGCCGAGAAGTTATGCCAATTATAGATAAACTTGAATCCGAATTGCGGCAGATATTTGTTGACAGAAAAGTAACGGCATGGAAAAGCGGTTTTAAAGGAGGCAAGAGAATAGACATCAAAAAGCGAATTCAAGAAAAGGCGAAAGATGTCCCGGTTATGGAAAGCCACGCTTGGCAGAGGCGAGAGCGGCCAGATGAAAAAGAATACGCCATTACAATCTTGAATGACGTGTCCGGCTCTATGGCTTGGGATGGCAAAAGCACCGCTGATTTAAAATCCAAGATTGTGCTTGCCGAGGTTTTAAACAAGCTTGGCATCAATGTAGAAATAATCGGTTTTAACGATGAGCTGATAGAATATCAGAATTTTGGCCAAGACATTTCCAAAGAGGTGAGGGAGCTCATAGGAGAAATGCCTCAAGTTGTGGCAGGCAAGCGGTGCGATCAATGCAAGATGGATCACAACGCAACTGATATTGGCTGGGCAACTAAAATGGCTGCTGAACGGCTTGCCAAGCAAAAGGCGAAGCAAAAAATATTGATAACTATTTCGGATTATCAGCTGGAAGAATCGCCAAAACATCCGGCAAAAGACTATGCTTTGGATGAAGTCAAGGAATCTCTAAAAGAAACAGACCTTAATCTTATAGATATTGATCTTGGACATGGCAATTTCAGAGTCGAGGCCTTACCGGAAATATTGGCCGAGTTGATCAAGAAGGCCATTGCCAACGGAGACTAATTCCAATAATATATAGTTGTATATGAAAAGCCTAAGAAGCAGCCAACCACTAAACGATTTTCTAGAAATTGTCTCCGGTAGGGAGGTTGCTTTGGCTATTGCCAAAGACGAAAACGAGATGAAAGAATTTTCTCGAACTATGAACGAATTGGGATTCAAGGAAGCAGATAAAGTTTCCGATCTTTTGAGCTATTCAAAATCTTTTATAGTTGCCAGGGAAGATATGAGCAAAAATATTTATGACTTTGCGATACAATATTCCAGCGGCCAAGTAGAAATTTTTAACAAGAATCACATGAATTCAAGAATACTTTCTCCGGACTATAAGAATAATATTGTTTTATTAGTGGACGAAAAAGTTTTAAACAAGTTGTTGGCAGAAGGGTTGGGATTGCTTTCGGTAGTTGGACCGACTTACAGGTCGTAAAAAAAGACCTACTTTTTAGAGTAGGTCGTACCTGGGTCGCGCCCCCGGCCGTGGCTAGGCCGTGAACGACTTGGAGCAGTGAACAGCATGGCTAGCTGATCACAACTCCCGCAACAGATTTTTTAGCTTTTGTTAGGATTATAGCATAATATTAAAGCCATGTCAAGAGAGAGGCCTGAAAATTCAATAAATAAGCCAAAAAGCCCAGAAAATCAAGGTTTTCTTGAGGGTGTTGTTTTTGAAGAGATCGCAAATCCAAAGACCGGCAAAAAAGAGTACCGAAGCAGTTCTCCCGGACGAAAAATAGTTGTCTTGGAATCTGCTGAATTCCAGCCGGAATCGGGAAAGCCATATAGGGTCAGGGTAGTTGAGGATACGAAGCCGGAAGATCCTTTGAGCGGCAAATTAATTGTTGAGATTATTCCAGCAGATGACTCTATTGTTGAGAATGACGAGTCAATTTCTTATCTTGGTGTTACCCTCGAAAAAGCCAAAAATACAGAGAGTCAGTTTGTACCCAAGCGGGAACAATATGCCAATTTTATAAACGACAAAGAAGTGGCCCTGCCCTTGCAAAGGGATGTCGCAGTCGCTTTTCTTAATGGTGAACCGATACTAATTGATGGAGGCACATCTTTGGGCAAAACAACAACTGTCAGAAAAATGGCCGCCGAGCTTGGCTGGGAAGTTCATTATTCCAACTTGAACGGCGCGACTGACGTCGAAGATTTAATGGGCAGGTACATACCCAATCCCCATAAATCTAAACCAGAAGACCCAGAGTATGTTTTTGCGGACGGCAAAGTCACAAGCGGATTGCGGCAGGAAGAGGGTAAAGTAAAAGTTATCATTCTGGATGAGTATAATGCTTCAGCCCCCAATATTCTTATACGTTTGCACGAAGTTTTGGATGCTCTTGAACGAGGTGGTGAAGTGGTTTTGTCTGAAGACGCTTCCGAGGCGGTACAAGTCAACAAGAGTAAGACCAAAGTTATAGCCCTGATGAATCCTCCGGGCAAGGGATATTTCGGACGCGAGCCACTGGATCCGGCCCAGCTTCGAAGATGGGTATATAAAAAGATGCCAGGCGAGTTGCCGGCAGGAACCTTTTCCCATGCCACTGATGCCTTGTTTGGAATGGCATCTGAAACTCAACATGCTTCTCCTGATATGTTTTTAGAGGCAAGAGAGCAGGCCTTGACGCCGGAACAGCTGCAGGAGATCCCAGGCATTCAGGAAGCTCTTGAAAAATACAAAGAATTTCATAAAGCAGCCAAGGAACTCTTAAAGGCAAGGAAGATTGCCGAAGATCAGCCCCAGGCATTTACTTTTGACGATCGCATGGATCCTCGCAGAGTCAGGGATTTTGTTTTGAAGTTTTATAATGGAGACATCAGCGAGACATTTCAGCAGGCCTTAAGGTATTACTATGCCAACAAGCTTGAAAGCGATTCGGACAGGAGGAAACTTGGCGAATTGATCCGGCTGGTTGAATATAAACCAAAAGCCGCTGAATCAAAGCGCAAAGGGTTGGAACGGGAAGAAAAAGCCAAACCAGTAGTGACCAAACCTGAATTGATGCCAGAGAGAATGGAAGGAACTATCGAGGCACAAATAGAAGCGGCCGTTGAAATTTTGGGCAAAGAAAACGTTTTTGGACCAAAAGAAGTCGAAAAAACATTCGGAGTTAGAGTGTCAGAAGTTCCAGATATCCCATTTTCAGCTAAAGAAATCAGGCGAGCCGAAGAAATGGGGCAGATGCTTGTGTTGAGAGTGGACAAAACCGAAGAGGGCAAGCCCATGTCAATCGGAGCCATAAGCGATATCGTAAGCAAAAAATGGAAGAATGAAGCCATACTTAGAACTCGTGAAGGGTGGAAGAGCTTTATCGGAGAAGAATCATTCACCAAGAATGCTGCAAGAGCCGGTTGGGCTTTGGTTTCAAGAGAGATTTTGTCCGATTCTTTAAGCAAGAACTATATCGAACAGACAGAAGTTTTGATAAAAACTCTCAAAGAGAAAGCGTTTAAAGACATGGAATTACCAGAGGCTTATGAGGAGGCCATAGAAGAATTTCAATCACAAAAAGATGAGCTGGTTAGGCTTATGAATAATAACTGGCAAGAGGCAGCTCGTCGGCTTTCGGGGTTGAAGATAACTCAACTGACAAGACAGAGCCTGGAAGAAGTTGTATACGATCTGGCGATGTACTATGACGCAAATAAAAAACGACTTCTGACTGATAAATACGCGTGGACATCTTCCTTGGAGCCGCGCGGCTCCCTCGTGGACGTCGGCGACTTCGAGTTCGACGGTGTGTATGGCAGGTTCGAGCCCGGCAATCGCGGTGGCGGTCTCGGCGTTTCTCTTTCCCGCAGATTGTAACTTTGAGCTTTTATCTTTGAACCTTTGATACCGACTCCCTTTAGGGAGTCGGTCTGTTAAATTTTTTAAATTTTGAATGTTGTGTTATGATAATATTGGCTAATGAAACATGGTTCACGGATCATGTTCGCCAATATTAAAATACACTGCTTATGCTTTTCTGGCGCAGGTGAAATTCTTTAAAGGAGTGCGCGCGTATTTATACAAGCGTGTCATGTTGAGTCGCATCTCATGAAACGCTGCTGAATTGGATGG
>OBEQ012582170.1_pt1 | contig 14522 bp, 12 predicted proteins | sample 1670901 | NCBI WGS metagenome assembly OBEQ01 (sample SAMEA104232315, study PRJEB22302) | groundwater metagenome | biome: forest; feature: aquifer; material: groundwater | place: USA | collected 2011-08-07 | depth 5.4 m
GCGCGGCGCCCAGGTTGAGCTGCACGGCGCGGCGCGCCTCGTCGGAGTGCTTGCCCAGGCGCAGCGCCGCGCGGTAGAGCCCGGCCGCCTGCTCGAAGGCGAGCGCCTCGCGCGCCACCAGCGCGGCGCGCTCGGCCTGCGCACCGGCGCGTTCGGCCTGCCCGGCGGCCTCGAGCTGGCGCAGCAGCATGTGCGGATCCTGCAGGCGCGGGTCGCCGCCTTCGAGCGCATCGGCCAGGGCCGAGTGCAGCGCGCGCCGGGAGTCAGCATCCAGATCGCCGAAGACCGCCTCGCGGATGCGATCGTGGTAGGGCTCGATCATGTCGTCGCTGTAGGCGCCGCTCGAGCGCGTCAGCGTGGCCACGCGCAGCACCGCGACCGAACGCGCCGCCTCCGACGGCTCGAGGCCGGCCGCGAGCGCGGCCACGCGCAGCGGGATGGGCGCGCCCGCCACCGCCAGCACGTCGAGCAGGCGACGCGCGCGCTCGTCGAGGCGGCCGATGCGCGCCAGCAGCGCGTCCTCCAGGCGCACCACGCCGGCCGCGGGCTCGCCCACATGCGCGACGTGCTGGACCAGCTCGGCCAGGAACATGGGGTGACCCTCGGCCTCGCGCGCCAGCGCCGCCGCGTCGGCATGGGTGGCGAAGCGCTTGGCCAGCATGCCCACCAGCGCCTGCGCCTCGGCGTCGGGCAGGCCGCCCAGGTCGATGACGCGCGCGTCCTCGGGCACACCCGTGGTGACGCCCGGACGCATGGTCAAGAGCAGGAGCAACGGCGGCGGGTCGGGCTTGCGCAGGAGCTCCTGCAAGAGCGTCACGCTGTCGGCGTCGGCCCACTGGAAGTCGTCGATGGTCAGCACCAGCGGACCGGTCTGCGCCAGCCGGCCCATGATCACGCGCAGCGCGGCGAAGGCGCGGTTACGCAGCTCCTGCGGGTTGGGAATCTCCTGCAGCGGCGGCGCGGCGCGCCGCACCGCGGGCACGCGCGCCAGGGCGGGGAACAGACGCGCCACCAGCGCGCCCTCGTGGCCGACGATGAGCGCAGCGTCGACAGGATCCAGCTTGCGCAGGTGCCGGCTGAGCGCATCCATGGCGCCGTCGAAGGCCTTGTAGGGCACCGACTCGCGCTCGTGGCATTTCCCCGCCAGCAGCACCGTCTTGGGCAGGCGCACCATCAGGCCGGCGGTGAACTCGCGCACCAGCGCGCTCTTGCCCACACCCGAGGGCCCGCGCACCGCCGCGGTGGCCACCTGCTGCCGGCGCGTCTGGTCGAACGCCTCGCCCAGCGCGGTCAGCTCGGCGGCGCGCCCGACGAAGGGCGGCGTCTGCGTCGCCGACGCCGAGGCCGGCCCGGCCCCGGCCGGACGCGTGGTCGAGGCGCGCAGGCTGCGCAGCACGTCACGCCCGCTGGCGCGCAGCTTGGGATCGAAGAGCAGCAGCCGCACGCACAGGGCATCGAGATCGGCGGGGGTCGACTCGATCAGCTCGTGGGGCGGCTGCGGGGTCAGGCGCTGCTTGTCGAGCAGCACTGCCAGCGGCGGCCCGGAGAAGGGCAGCTGCCCGGTCAGCACCTCGTAGAGCACGCAGCCGAGCGCGTACCAGTCAGCCTCGGGGCCCACGCGCAGCGAGGCCGCCTGCTCGGGCGCCATGTACAGCGTGGTGCCGACCAAGTTGCCGTCGCCCGAGGCCGACTCGTCGCCGGCCACGTCGGTGACCAGGCCGAAGTCGAGCAGCACGACCCGGCCATCGTGGGTGACACGCACGTTGGAAGGCTTGATGTCGCGGTGGACCTTGCCGGCGGCGTGCAAGGCCTCGAGCGCGTGGGTGAGCTGCACCATGGCGCTGCGCAGGCGCTCCTCGTCGAAGCTGAGGTTCGCGGGGCTGGCCGGCACCGTCGACTCGTCCTCGTCGGCCTCGGGCGGGACGACCGAGCCGCGCACCCAGCTGAGCAGGTCGCTGCCCTCGAGCAGCTCCATGGTGAAGAACCAGTGGCCGCCGTCCTCGTGCAGGTCGCCCAGGCTGACCAGGTTGGGATGGCCGATGTCCTGCAACGCGCGGAACTCGTTCTTGAAGCGCAGCACCGCCTCGGACGACAGGTTGCGCAGCGTCTTGAGCGCCACGCGCAGGTTGCGCTCGCGGTCGAGCGCCTCGTAGACCACGCCCATGCCGCCTTCGCCCAGCCGGCGCAGCACCTCGAAGCGCTCGGTGCCCGGGAAGGAGCTGTCACTCGACCAGCGGTCCACGTCGCGACATTTTAACTCAGCGCGCTTGGGCTCCGTTAGCTTCCTCGACCTGGGCTTCGGCCAGCACCACGGTCGGCTCGAACGCGGTCGGTTCGAAGCAGCCCGGGCCCGTATCACCCCGGTTCTCGACCGTGGCGGCACGCGGCAAGCGAGCCGCACGCGCCCGCTTGGCCGGCTCCAGCTGCCCGGTCAGCGCGGCGCGAAAATCGACGGCCAGCTCGCCCGCGCGCGAGTAGCGTTCGCGCGGTCGCTTGGCCAGCGCGATGGCGACCACCGCGTCGATGTCGGTAGGCAAGCCGGGCACCAACGCCGACGGCGGCGCCGGATGTAGGTGCAGCGCCTCGTCGATGGCGGCGGCGGGATGGCGCGAGGGGAACGCGCCGCGTCCGGTCAGCGCGCGCCAGATGACCGCGCCCAGCGCGAACACGTCGGTCTCGGGGCCGACCTCGCCCAGCGAGGCGCGCGCCTGCTCGGGCGCCAGGTAGCCGGCGGTGCCGATGATGGCCGCGGTCTGGGTGAACGGCACCTCGTCGCTGCCCGCACGCTCGAGCAGCCGGGCCACGCCGAAGTCGAGCAGACGCACCGCGCCACCGTCGACGACGATGACGTTCTGCGGCTTCAGGTCACGGTGCACGATGCCGACGGCGTGCGCGGCATCGAGCGCGGCGGCGATGCGCTCGACCAGCGTGGCCACCTCCGCGGGCGGCAGCGCGCCGCGCCGGCGCAGCACCGCGGCCAGGTCCTCGCCGACGAGCCGGTCCATGACGATGTAGGCGTGGCCCTCGCGCGTGGCGCCCAGCTCGTGGATCGCGGGCGCGAAGCCGGCGGGCAGGCGCGTCACCAGCTCGGCCTCGCGGCGGAAGCGTTCGCGCGCGTCGCGCTCGAGCGACAGGTGCGCGTGCAGCACCTTCACGGCGACCGTGGCACCGTCGGGACGGCGGGTCGCCTGGTAGACCTCGCCCATGCCGCCGCGGCCGATGACCTCGCCCAGCAGGTAGCGGCCCGAGAGCAGCGTGCCCGACAGCCGGCCCTCGCGCGTCTCCTCGACCACGCGACGCAGGTGCTGGTTGGCCTCGGCCACCGCCTCGTCCTTCTCGGTCAGGAGCGTGGCCACGAAGTTGCCGGCGGCGAAGGCCACGCCGTACAGCCACGACATGGAGAACATGGCCGCCCAGCGGAAGGTCTCGCCCGCGTACAGCCCCGCCGGCGCGCCCGCGAACAGCGACGCCGGCTTGAGCACGCCCGCCTGCTCGAGCAGGAAGCAGCCCAGGTGACCGGCGATGGTCCCGACGGTGAACACGAGCGCGGTCGCGTAGTCGACGGCCAGCCGGTAGAGCACGATGAGCAGCAGCCCGGCGCCGATGTAGTAGCTCGACACCGTGCCGGTGAGCTGCAGCCACAGCGTGCCGGCGATGACCTCGAGCAGCAGGCAGAAGCGAAAGATGGGCGTGTAGAAGCGGCCGCGCCGGCGCAGGAAGGCGAGCGTCAGCACGGTGTCGAGGCTGAGCAGGGCCGCGTTGGTGCCCGCGCCCAGCACGACCACACCCGGGCGCACGTCGGGCGCGCGCGCCAGCAGCGCGAACACCGTGACGTTGCCGACCGCCGCGGCGACGGTGGCCATGGCGCGCGCCCAGGCCAGCAGCCGCACCCGCTCCGCACTCATGGGCGGACGGGCTCGAGGCGGCAGGAGCGCGCGGCGCGCCAGGGTGTCCCTCATGACGTCTCGGCATGCTCCGGCCAGCTCCGGCCCGCCAGTATACAGCCGGCGGCGACCGCCCCGGCCCTGCCACCGAAGTTGGCAGGTGAGGGATTTTTTGCGAGGTGGGCGAACCCCAGGGCGTTCGATCGTGCCTGCGGTCACAGCCACGGCGGGCGCGTTTTCGGATACTTGCGCCATGCACGCTGCGACGAGAACAGGGCGCGCGCCTTGCAGGATCGGGTCGTCGATGCGCGCTCGGCTCACTCTCCTGGCCGTGCTCCTGCCGCTTTCGACGGCGGCGTGTACCTACGACATCGCCGGCGTCGAGGTGCCCCCGAGCCACACCTACCCGGGCGACGACGTGACCCATCCGGGCGAGGACATGATCTACCGCCAGCTGCCCTCGGGCAGCTTCATGATGGGTTGCAACGACGGCCAGGGTCGGCCCTGCGACACCGACGAGAAGCCGTACCATTCGGTGGTCCTGTCGAGCTACGAGATCGACCGCACCGAGACGTCCCAGTTCGCCTACGCCCTCTGTGTCAACGCGGACGTGTGCACGCCGCCGCTGGCCGCGTCGCTCGATCCCATCGATCGGGGCAACTATCCGGTCGTGGGCGTGACCTGGAATCAGGCCAGGGCCTTCTGCCAGTGGGCCGGCCGGCGTCTGCCCACCGAAGCCGAATGGGAGCGCGCCGCGCGCGGTCAGGACGGCCGGACCTGGCCGTGGGGCAACCAGGAGCCGACCTGCGACCGGGTCAACTTCGGCGACTGCGGCCGTACCCTGCGCCACCTCAGCGAGGTCGACTCGAGTGGCGCCAGCCCCGACGGCGTCGTCGACATGGCCGGCAACGCCATGGAATGGGTGGCCGACTGGTACGACGACAGCGCCTACGATGGTGCCGCCGGAGCCGTGGATCCGCAGGGACCCCAGAGCGGCGTGGTGCGCGTGCTGCGCGGCGGCAGCTTCACCAGCGAGGCGCGCGCCGTGCGCACCACCTACCGCGGCTTCGCCTTCCCCGAGACGTCGTACGAGTTCGTCGGCTTCCGCTGCGCGCGCAGCATCGACACGACGCCGGGTACGGATTAGCTGCTAGAGCCCCGGCCCCGCGCCCAGGATCTCCGAGACGCTGGCCAGGAAGTCGGCCCGTCTGACCGGCTTGCGCAGGTAGCGCACGCGCTGCACCCGCGACGCGGCGGGAACGTCGACGCCGCTCACGACCAGCAGCGGAATCTGGGCCAGGCGACGGTACGAGTTGAGCACCTCGATGAGCTCCATGCCGTCCATGACTGGCATGAGCAGATCGATGACCACCAGGATGGGAGTCGCCTGCTCGACCAGCGTGGCCAGCGCGTCGCGACCATTGTGGGCGACCAGGACGTCATAGCCGGAGGACTCCAGGTACTCGCGCAGCACGTCCTGAGCGTCGGGGCTGTCGTCGACCACGAGCACGGTCGGGCGCTTGAGCGGACGTCCGCCCGGCAATGGCTGGGTGGTGCGCCCGTCAGCCGCGCCGGTCGTGTCCGCCACAGGTTCTGCAATCACGGGATCGTCCGGGTGCGGAATCGACTTCGTCATGGTGCGGCTCGAAATCCCTTGTCTGATCGACAATCCTGCCACGTCGCATTGTCGGATTGCCAGGGGTCTATTTGCGCCAGTGTCCCGTCGGACAAGCGTGACGTCAGCCGTCGGACGGGCTGCCATGACACGCTGCCACGTGCTCCCTTGACTCGATGTGCTGGATTGCCACGTTCCACTGGCGAGCAGTCGAGGAAGCACCTGTACATAGCATTACTGTCCGCATGGCATGCATTCTGCTGCATGCCATGATCGCCATGGTCGCGAACAGTCCCATCCTCGTGGTGGACGACAGTGAAGACGCGCAAGAGTTCCTCAGTACCACCCTCATCGGCGCCGGTTACGAAGTGGTGCAGGCGCGCAACGGTCGCGACGCGCTCGCCATGGTCCTCGATCACCGTTCGCCGCGCCTGGTGATCGTCGACCTGGTCATGCCGATCATGGACGGAGCGGAGCTCATCGATGTGCTCCACTGCTACAAGCGCCTGGCCCAGATTCCCGTCCTGCTGGTGAGCTCCGCCGACGTTCCGGACACTCTCCGGCAGACAGACGCGCGCTATCTGAGGAAGCCATTCGACGAGGAGGAGCTGCTGAGTCATGTGCGCGCGCTGCTGCACGAGCCATTGACCGATGGGGCGTGAAGCGCTCAACCTGGACTGGCGCGGGAGGCGAGCATGGGCGACATCGAAGTCACGCCGGGCCTCACGCGGCTCGATGCCAACATCCTGCTCGTCGACGATCACGAGGCCAATCTGCTCGCGCTCGAGGAGGTCCTCCGTCCGCTCGGCCAGCGGCTGGTCTCGGTGCGCTCGGCTGACGACGCGCTGCGCGCGCTGCTCAAGGAAGACTTCGCGGTCGTGCTCATGGACGTGCGCATGCCCGGAATGGGCGGCTTCGAGGCGGCGCGCCTCATCCGCCAGCGCCAGCTCATCCCCATCATCTTCTTCACCGCATTCGCCGGCTCGGCCGAGGAAGTCCTGCGCGGCTACGAGGCCGGCGGCGTCGACTATGTGACCAAGCCCTACGATCCCGCCATCGTGCGCAACAAGGTGGCCATCTTCGTCGAGCTGTGGTCGGCCAAGGAGAACCTGCGTCGCTCCCTGCTCACCGTCGCCGAGCGCGACCTCAGCCTGGCCGAGCGACAGCGGGACGCCGAGATCCGCGAGCAGTTCATCGGCATCCTCGGTCACGATCTGCGCACGCCGCTCGCGGCCATCTCCATGGCCGCCGACGCACTCGCCGATCCCGAGACCTTCATCGAGCCGCACGTGATCTCGGCCCACATCAAGCGCAGCACCGCGCGCATGGAGCGCATGGTCCGCGACGTGCTCGACCTGGCGCGCGGCCGGCTCGGTGGCGGCATCCCCATCGTGGCCAAAGAGTGCGACCTGACGCAGGTCTGCCTGCATGTGGTCGACGAGGTGCGCGTGGCCCACCCGGGCCGTGCCGTCGTGTTCGAGCAGAGCCCCGGGCCGGCCACCTGCTGCTGCGACGCCGACCGCATGTCGCAGGTGGTCTCCAACCTGGTCTCGAACGCGATCCAGCACGGCGAAGATCCTGTGCGCGTGCGTCTGAGCGAGGGTCCCGGCGCCTGCGTGCTCGAGGTCTCCAACCGCGGCACGCCCATCGCGCGCGACGCCTTGCCGCGCCTGTTCACGCCCTGGGCGGGCAAGCGGCGGACGGGCTCGAACGGCCTCGGGCTCGGGCTCTACATCGCGAGCGAGATCGTGCGCGCGCACCGGGGCAAGATCGACGTGCGCTCGTCGGCGGAGGCAGGCACGGTGTTCACCGTGACCTGGCCGCGCTGACGGAGGTAGCGCTCAGAGGAACCGCCATGTCGCCAGCAACGCCAGTTCGGCGCTACACAGGCGCGAGTCCATGTTCTGGTCTGAACCAAATCGTTTCGTGATGTGGTCGATCGGAGCTGGCGTCGTTGGCGGCCTGGCGGTTGATCGGGGGGTAAGGTCAGCGCGGCTTGCGCGGCGCGGGCGCAGCGGCGGCGTACAGGCCGCGCACGCGCGACCAGAGCGCGGCGTGCGGCGGCGTGCTGCCCGGACGCGCGGGCACGATGTGGGCGTGGAAGTCGCCCATGGCGCCCTCGACGCGCAGGCCGCGCCGGCGCGCGCGCCGGCGCAGGCGCCGCTCGAAGCTCTCGGCGCGTCCGCGCAGACCGTCGACCACCTGCCAGGTGCGCGTGCGGCGCGCGAGCGAGAAGCGACCCGCGACCACGACCACGTCGGCGTGATCCTCGACGATGCGCGAATGTGCCCAGGCGAACGGCGACAGCGGCGCCTCCGCGTGCACGACGTCGAAGAACCAGAGCACGCGTCCACGCGCGAGCGCCGTGGCGCTGTCGAAGCCGTGGCCGGGATCCGCGGCACAGAGGCGCAGATGGGGCAGCTCCGACTTCGCCAGCCAGCCCAGTAACGCGACGCTGTTGTCACTCGAGCCCTCGTCAGCCGCGATGATCTCGAAGCTCAGGTGCAGCGAGTGCAGATGACGTGCGATGCGGCGTGCGAGCCGCCCAACACGCTCCTCGTCATCTGAAAACGGAATGATGACCGACACATCGACGGCGTGGCTCACTCAGGAACCCCCCGCGTGGGTTTGTCTGGCGGTAATGTAGGTGACCGCTCCGACATTTCGCGTGCGACCAGAACGTTATGACGCGCTGACGCGACGCGTCAATGTCTTTCTAGCGCGGCGACGCGGGAGCGCGCTGGCTGACCAGACCGAAGAGCACGTCCTCGAGGCGGCGCCCGACGCTGTTCCAGTCGTGGCGCTCGGCCAGCGCGCGTCCCGTGCGCACGCGCAGCGCGGTCGCGACCGGATCGTCGAACACCTGGCGCAGCGCGTCCGCGAGCGCCGCGGGATCGCCGGGCGGCACCAGCGTCGCGGCGTCGGCGCACGCGGCGCGCACGCCGCCGACCTCGGCAGCGACGAGCGGCACGCCCGCGGCGAGCGCCTCGAGCGCGACGGTGGGCGTGCCCTCGGTGCGGCCGCTGGGCAGATCCAGCGAGGGTACGACCAGCACGTCGGCGGCGGCGTAGAGCGCGTCGCGCGCCTGGCCGCGCACCTCGCCGGCGAAGCGAATGGACAGGCCGGGCACGCGGGCGCAGACCTCGCGCGCGTGTCGCTCGAGCTGCTGGCGCTCCGGCCCGGCGCCGCCGATGACCACCTGCGCGGGCCGGCCCAGCCGCTCGGCCGCGTCGATGAGCACGTCGACGCCCTTGATGGGCACCAGCCGGCCGACGAAGGCGATGAGCGGCCGGCCACGCACCGGCTCGGGCAGGTGGGGACGCAGCGACGCGAACGCCGCCAGATCGATGCCCATGGGACAGACCAGCGCGCGCGCCTCGAGCGCGCGCCGCGTCGGCGGCGTGCACGCGGCGAGCAGGCGCTCGTGCAGGTGCGCGCCGGCGAAGCTGACCGCGATGGGCCCGCCCGCGAGCAGCGCGCCCACGCACACGTCGGCGAGGCCGCGCCGCGCCAGCAGGTGCACGTCGCCGGAATGGGCGATGGCCAGGTGCGGCCGGCGCATGGCCGCCGCCGCCAGCCCCGAGGGCGCCAGCCAGTGCGAGATGACCGCGTCCCACACACGCGAGACCACCTGCACGCGCGCGGTCAGGGCCGCGGTGAAGAGGGGTGCGCGCAGGCGTGCGACCCAGGAGCGCTCGAGCCGGTCGGGCGCGCCTTCGTTGTAGAAGATCTCGGCGCCGCTGGGCACGCGCGCGACCGGGATGTCGCCGTCGGCGTCACCCTCGGGCGAGGGCGCGCCCGCGGCGATGACCTCGACGCGGTGACCACGGCGGGCCAGCCAGCGCGCCAGCCCCGCGACGAACACCCCGGCAGGATCGTCGGGCGTGCGCGGGTAGCTGGTGGTGACCACGCCGATGCGCATGGTTACTCGGAGGTCTCCGGCTCGCGCCGCGCCTCGAGCAGCGGGGTCGGGCTGCCGGTCCACTCGGAGACCAGGCGGCGCGCCCAGGCGCGCGCGAGCACGAACAGGATGGGATAGAAGACGGTGCTCAGCTTGATGCCGCTCTTCCACGCCTCGCCGTAGACCGGCCGCACCGGCACGTCGACCGCGCGCGCGCCTGCGGCGTGCAGGCGCGCCAGCACGTCGTTGGGGTAGCCATAGCGTGCGAACACGCGGTCGAGGTCGAGCACCACGAGCGCGTCGCGCGTGATCGCGGTGTAACCACACTGCGAGTCGAACAGGCGCCAGTAGCCCGAGACCGCCTTGGTCAGCAGCGACAGGATCAGGTTGCCGGCGAGGCGCGTCGCGGGCATGGCATGCCACACGTCGGCGTGACGGAAGCGGTTGCCCTTGACGTAGTCGGCGCGGCCCTCGGCGATGGGCTGGAGCAGCGCGGGCAGGTCGAACGGATCCATCTGGCCGTCGCCGGCCATGACCGCGGCCACGTCGGCACCCAGCGCGAGCGCGCGCCGGTAGCCGGTCACGATGGCCGCACCGACGCCGCGGTTGGCCTCGTGGCGCACCACCGTGACGTGCGTGCCGGCGGCGCGCGCGGCCTGCAGCGACGTGGCGTCGTGCGAGGCGTCGTCGACCACGATCACGTCGTCGACGAACGCCGGAACCGTGCGAATCGCCTGCGCAATGGCATTCTCTTCGTTGAAGGCAGGGATGACGACTGCAATGCGTAGACCGCGGTACATAACGGTGACCGCGGATGCTGTCATAGACCCCTGCTAGGGTCTACCCACTTTCAACCGGCGCGCGCTCCACCCGAACCGCGAGCCGTACCCAAAAGGTCAGTCAGCAAGGAGAGCAAGTCATGGCTGGAGGCGGCGTCAACAAGGTCATTCTCATCGGCAACGTCGGCAAGGATCCCGAGCTTCGTTACACGCCCAGCGGCCAGGCCGTGTGCGACGTCCGTATCGCGACCAATGAGAACTGGACCGACAAGCAGGGCCAGAAGCAGGAACGCACCGAGTGGCACAGCGTGGTGCTCTGGGGCAAGCCGGCCGAGATCGTGAAGCAGTACGTCACCAAGGGGCAGAAGCTCTACATCGAGGGCCGCCTGCAGACGCGCAGCTGGGACGACAAGGACGGCAAGAAGCGCTACATGACCGAGATCGTGGCCCAGGACTTCATGTTCCTGAGCGGCCGCGGCGAAGGCGGCGGCGGCGCGGGCGGCGGCGGCGGCGAGTGGAGCGGTGGCGGCGGCCGACGCGGCGGTGGTGCTCCGGGTGGTGGCGGCGCGCCCGGTGGCGGCGGCGCGCCCGGTGGCGGCGGATGGGGCGGCGGCGGGAGTGGTGGCGGTGGCAGCGAGCCGCCGCCGGCGGATGACTATAACCAGGGCCCGCCTCGTGGCGGACCGGGCGATGACGACATTCCTTTCTAGGCTCAGGACCCTGCGCACGATCTTCGCTGCCTAACGACTCGTCACTTCACGTGATCGTTGACGTGGTCGTGATCGTTGACGAGTCAGACGGCGACGGCGACGGCGACGTGGCCGTGGTCGCTCGTTGACGCCTCTCCGGGCACACGAGCAGCCTCGCGACCTAGAACGACACGCCGAGCATCGCCGCGATCTCGACGAACGCGGCGTTCCTATCCGTCACTGCCCGTGGTCCGGCGTCGACGTCGAGACGTCTACGAGCGTCCACGGCCACGTCGCCGTCGCCGTCGCCGTCTGAAACGTCAACGATCACGTTACGATCACGTCGACGTCGACGTCGACGTCGACGGTGGGCAGCGAGGCGCGCGACGGTGGGCAGCGACGCAGTGGGGCCCGGGAGTGGAAGGAAGTGGAGGACCTCGGGCCACCTCTGTTACGCTGCTCTCTCATGCGATTTTCAGTCGTTGCCGGGCTGCTCGCGACCGCGATGTTCATCTCGGCGCCCCCGGCAGACGCACGCAGCAACTGGCCCCAGCCCGCGGCGGGGCCATCGGCCAGCGGCGATCCGGAGATCCTCTTCACCTTCGACGACGGACCGCACGAGGACACGACTCCCGCCATCCTCGACACCCTGGGCAAGCACCACGTGCACGCGATCTTCTTCTGGACCGCGTGGCGCATCAACGGTGAGCGGCCGATCCACCAGCGCCGCCGCGCCGCCATGATGCGCGCCCTCAACGAGGGCCAGATGATCGGCAACCACACCGTGCACCACGCGCACCTGTGCAGCGTGCCCGAGGCCGACGCCGAGCACGAGGTCGACGACAACGCGCGCACCTTCGCGACCCTCACCGGGCTGCCCATGCAGCTCATGCGCGTGCCTTATGGCGATCGCTGCCACCGCCTCGAGCAGCTGCTCGAGGTGCGCGGGCTGCACCACCTGCACTGGGACATGGATCCGCTCGAATGGGAGCCGACCGCGTCGAGTAACTCCACGCGCGACTACCTCATCGACAAGATCAAGCACCTCAAGGGTCGCGGCGTCATCCTGCTGCACGACACCAAGTTCGGCACCGCCAAGGCGCTGCCCCAGGTGCTCGACTGGATCGAGCAGGAGAACGAGCGCCGCAGCACGCACGGCGAGCGCCCCATCCGCATCCTGTCCTTCGCCGACCTGGCGCGCGAGAACATCCCTGCGCCGGTACGCGAGCTCGTCGATCGTTCGACTGCGGCCGCCACGACCTTCGTGCCCGACATCACGGCGCGCCTGCTCTTGCCGCTCGCGGGCGGCCCGCCGCCGCCGCGCCACGCCATGAATCCGTAGGCGTAGCGATGCGGCCTCTGCCGGTGTAGTCTGGAACGCCCTTGGCGGCGCCTGCCGCACGTGTGCCAAATGTTCGTGATTCGCGAATCCTTCCCGGAAGATATCGAACAGATTCACGAGGTCGCCAGACACCTCGATACGGTCAATCTGCCCAATGATCGCGGCATGCTGGAGAAGATCCTCCACCTGTCCGCCCGCTCCTTCTCGGGCGAGACGCCCGTGTTCGAGCGCGAGTACCTCTTCTTGCTCGAGGACACCGAGCGCAAGAAGGTCATCGGCACGTGCATGATCCACGCGCAGCACGGCACGCGGAAGTCGCCGCACGTGTTCTTCGAGGTGCTCAAGGAGGAGCGTTACTCCGAGACCCTCGACCGGCACTTCGTCCACCAGTGCCTGCGCATCGGCTACAACTACAACGGCCCCACCGAGATCGGCGGCCTCATCCTCTTGCCCGAGTACCGCGGCCGCCCCGAGGCGCTGGGCAAGATGCTGAGCTACGTGCGCTTCCTCTTCATCGGGCTGCACCGCGATCGCTTCCGCGACGAGGTCCTGTCCGAGCTCTTGCCGCCGCTCGAGGCCGACGGCACCAGCAAGCTGTGGGAGTCACTGGGCCGCCACTTCACCGGCCTCAGCTACCTGGACGCCGACAAGATCTCCAAGGACAACAAGGAGTTCATCCGCACGCTCTTCCCCCAGGGCCTGCTCTACACGGCGCTCATGCCCAAGGACGTGCGTGACGTCATCGGTGTGGTCGGGCCCAAGACGCTGGGCGTCGAGAAGATGCTGCGCGCCATCGGCTTCGAGTACGCCGAGCGCATCGACCCATTCGACGGTGGCCCGCACTACCAGGCGCGCACCGACGACATCGCGCTGGTGCGCGAGACCAAGCGCGCCAAGGTGGTCGCCATCGACGGCGCCGACGAGGGCCGCCCGTTCGGCCTGGTCGCCGCCGAGCACGCCAAGCTGCCCCATTTCCTCGCCGTGGGCACGCGCTTTCGCCTGGTGGGAAGCGGCGGTGAGATCGGGTTAACCGATGCCACACGCACGGCTATCGGCGTCAAGCCGGGTGACGAGGTAGCTTACCTGCAACTATGAAGAAGCTCATCGTTCTGCTCGCCGCCCTCGCCGCTCTGGCCGCCGCACCTGCCGGTCAGCGTATCGACGGCGATCACGTGCGCGTCAGCGTGCCCGCCGCGTGGAAGCCCATGCCCGAGGCCGCCAAGGCCATGAGGACCGGCCTGGTCGGCGCAGGCGCGCCCGTCACCGGCGACGCCCAGGCCTACGGCGATACTGCCGCCGGCGTGTTCGCCCTGCTGCTGTGGGTCGACAGCAAGCAGGCGGTCACCACGGTGCGCCCCGAGGTGGAGGCCTTCATGGGCGGCCTGCGCGGGAGCCTCGAGGCCAGCGGCGCGAAGGCCAGCCGCTGGGACATCAGCGAGACCGCGACCCGCTACAGCGTTCGCTTCGGGCTCAGCCGGCCCGGGGTCGAGGCGGTCGGCAGGGCCACTTCCCTGGTCGACAAGAAGGGCATCCTGCACGGCTACGCGGTCGCCTGCATCCGCACCGGCGACGCACAGAGCAAGCCCAAGGCGAGCGAGCAGGCCAGCGCCGCGTGCGAGGCCGCGCTGTCGTCGTTCGAGCTGAGCTGGAAGGACGCCGAGCTGAAGAAGCTGGAGAAGAAGTGATCCGAGCGGCGTCGGCGGCCGTGCTGGTCATGGTCCTGACGTCGACGGCGGCTGCCGCGCCCGCGCGGGTCACGTTGCCCGAGGCGGGCGTGTCGTTCGCGCCGCCGGCCGGCTGGAGCGAGGCGCCCGTGCTGGCCAGGCAGGTCGCGCGCGCCTTCGTCAAGGAAGCCGAGCTGGCGGGCGTGCCGGCGAGCAAGCTGCGCACCGGCGGCCGCGCCTGGACCAGCCCGCCCGACGCGGCGCAGAAGGGCGTGCTGCACGTGCAGTGGATCGTCGCCGAGACGGCCACTCCCGCCGCCGAGGTGGCGCGGGTGGTGCGCGCCGAGCTGGACGACGCGCGCGAGCGGCCGCGCCTGACCGCGCTGCCCACCACCGCCTACGAGCTGGTCTCGTGGAGCGAGGAGGCGAAAGGCTCGCTGGCCTGGGGCCAGCTCGAGAGCCGCCACGTCGCCAACGAGACGCGCACGCTGGCGCGCACCACCATGTTCGTCGACGCCGGCGGCCACCTGCACGAGATCCGTGTCGAGTGCGTCATGGCCGAGGGCGAGGGCGCGGTGATCGCGGGCGACCCGCTCGCACCGCGCACCGGCTGCGCGGCCGCCATGACCGCGGTGGCGGTGCTGGCAC
>OBEQ011102270.1_pt1 | contig 14520 bp, 17 predicted proteins | sample 1670901 | NCBI WGS metagenome assembly OBEQ01 (sample SAMEA104232315, study PRJEB22302) | groundwater metagenome | biome: forest; feature: aquifer; material: groundwater | place: USA | collected 2011-08-07 | depth 5.4 m
GCACGTACCGGAATCGCTCGGCGTAGCGGCCGCGGAGGTCGGCGTGCTGTTCGAGCAGCTGCAGCCAGCCGCGCAGCAGGTCGTCGTAGTCGAAGGCGTTGGCCTGCCGTTTCCGCGCGGTGTATCGGGCAGCTACCCGTTCGAGGACCGGGACGGCGTCGGCGAAATACGGGTAGTGGGTCTCGACGACCTGGGCCAGCGGGCGCTGGGTATTCACGGCGAGACTCAGGATGGCGCCCATGACGTTGGCCTGCGGCAGGCGCCGCTCCGTCGTCGGCAGCTTGAGATCCGCACAACACGCGGCGAGGAGATCGCCGGCGTCTTCCTCATCGAGAATCGTGAACTGCGGCGTGAAGCCGAGGCGGTCGGCGTGCTGGCGGAGGAGCAGGTTCCCGATGTGGTGGAACGTGCCGCCCCAGAGCCCGTCCGGCGGCTGCTGGAGGAGCCCTTCGACCCGTTCCAGCATCTCGCGGGCGGCCTTCACGGTAAAGGTGACGAGCAGGATGGCGTTGGGCGGGACGCCGTGCTCCAGCAGGTAGGCGACGCGGTAGATCAGCGTCCGGGTCTTGCCGCTGCCGGGCCCGGCGAGCACCAGGACATGGCCGTCCCCCTGGGTGACGACGCGGTACTGGGCCTCATTGAGGGCGGTGTGATAGTCGAGGGTGTACGGCGTGACCACAGGCGGCGCGCCGTCAATCAGGCGCGGGTGCGGCTCCGCGCCTTGGCGCGCCGGCGCGCGGCGGTAGCCGCCTTGCGTTTGGCGGCGGCCAGGGCTCGACGACGTCGTTTGGCCAGGCGCAGGGCCCGGCGGCGGCGCTTGGCCAGGAGGAGGGCCCGCTTGCGGGCTTCCCGGAGCCGGATCTTCTCCCGGAGCGCTTTGTAGCCGGCTCGGACCGCCGCGTACTCGGTTATTTGCAGCTGCTCCAAGTATCGGCTCAGCCGGGCTTCATCCTGGCCTTGGAACCGGAGCGCGAAGACGCCGACTTCGTACTGGTCGCTGCCCGGCAGACTCAGCGGGATGGAGCGGACGATCGAACCCTCCATCCGGACCGGTGGCCCGGCCACGCCCGGCAGGTCCAATTCCGCCGTCGCCGGCTCGCCTTCAATGGCGGGCTGGTTCGTGATGGTGCTGGCCCCCAGCAGACTGACGTTGCGCGTCTGCCCCTGGATCGTGACACCACTGGTGTGGATGCGGATGGGGAGCGTGGCGCGGAACCGGATGCGCCGGCGGCGCTCCGAATGGTCTTTGGACCGCTGACGCAGGGCAGCCGATCGGCGACGGATCATCGGGCGCGGTGCGGCTTGCCGGATTTCCGTTTGCGCCGGCGGCGCTGTCGGAGCTTTCGAGGTAAACGTCCCATGACCCGTAGTGTAGCATGCCGCAGAGAGCAAGTCAAAATGTGCTATAGTGAGGCGCATGGAGCTCCAGCCGTTTGTCCCCCAAGAGTGGTGCTTGACCTGTCGTCGCTGCTGCCGGTTTGCCGACCCGCAGGATGCGCAGACCCCGGCTTTCTCGGCCGACGAAGTGGGACGAGCCATCGCGAGCGGCGCGTCCGTCGAGTGGTTTCAGCCTTCGCCGCAGCCGCCGTCGCGCACGGTGCGGCTGACGCCGCACCCCTGCGGCGGCGCGCAGTGCCCTGCCCTGGAGCCGGGCCGCCACCATTGCCGTATCTATCCCGCGCGGCCGCTCGACTGCCAGCTCTACCCGTTCGTGGTGACGCGGGACGCCGCCGGCCAGCGACTCCTGCTGGCGGCGGACACCAAGTGCCCCTACATCCAGCAATTGGGGCCCGGCCGGGCGGTGCGGGACTACGGCGCATACCTGCTGCGGCTCCTCGAGGCGCCGGCGGGCCAGCGCGTGCTGGCCGACAATCCGGCGCTGGCCGGCCGCCCCCGCGACGAGTTCTGGACGGTGTCGCCGATCCACGACCCGTCCCCTCCCGCGGCCCCTGAGGCCCCCAGGGGATTCGTGCCGCTGGCGTCGCGCTGGACGGAATTCGAAGCGATGCTGGAGCGGTCCGGTCGTCCGCTGAGTGCCTATCACCGGGCTGCCTGGGGCGCGTGGCAGGATCTGCTCCGGCTCTGGTGGGGACCGCTCGGCGCCCACCACGTGCTGCTCGCCGAGCAGGCGGGTGGCTATTTCCTCGCCCTGCCGCCATTGGGGGCGCCGCTCAGTCGGGAGGTGATGGACGCGGTGTTCGCCCTGCTCGACGCACTGAACGGCGGCGCGCCGGTCTCGCGCATCGAGAATCTTCCGGAGGCATGGGCCGCGTCATGCCGCACTTGGGGATACACCGTGCGGCCCGTCGAGCAAGAGTACGTGTATGAGCGAGCCCGTCTCGAGCACCAGACGGCTTCGGCATCGGCCAGGGCTGCGGTCGGCGACCGAGTGGCCATCCGCCCGTACCGGCCGGAGGACCTCGACGCGTGCCTGCGGGTTTACACGCGGTGGGCGCTCACGCGCCAGTCGGACACCGAGGACACGGCCGCCCGCGCGATGCTCCGCGACGGGTTCTACGCGCATCGCCGATGGCTGACGGAGGCGGCGTCATGGGGCATTCTCGGGTGGGTGGCGGACGATGCGGAGGAGGGGGTGTGCGGCTACACGCTGGCGATTGAACTATCCTCTGAGACGTGCGTGGTGCTGGCGGAGATCACGACCCTTGAACGGGACGATCTCCAAACACTCCTGACGCAGGCCGTGTGCCGGACGTTCTCCCAGCCGCTGGTCAACGTGATGGGCGATGCCGGCCTGCCCGCCCTGACCCGCCGGAAACTGGCGGGTCAGCCGTGCGCGGTGCAGCCGATCTTCTCAGCGGCTAGACCTTCTTGACGTTGGTGGCCTGGTCGCCTTTCGGGCCCTTGGTGACCTCGAACTCGACCCGCTGGCCTTCCTCCAGCGTCTTGAACCCGTCCCCGACGACGGCGGAGTAGTGCACGAAAATATCCTTCCCATCGTCCTGCGTGATGAACCCGTACCCCTTCTGATTGCTGAACCACTTGACGACGCCTTGCGCCATAGCGGCTTCCCCTCCTGGTCGTTAGCCACGCCTTTCGAAAAACTGGTGGAGCTGAGGGGGATCGAACCCCTGACCTCCTGCGTGCGATGCAGGCGCTCTCCCAGCTGAGCTACAGCCCCAACGAGTTCCAACCAGTATAATACCGTTATCACGAGACTCGCTGTCTACACAAGCAGACCCCTCACCATTCTTAGGGTTTACTTGTTGGAACTCGTTTATCAGGGGGAACCCAAAAGCCGACCGTGTTCCCCCTGATAATCCCCTTCCGAGGAATCCCTGTTGGTTGTCTGCATTACGGGGGCCAGGAGGAAGGGGTCAGGACACCCGTTTCCTTCATTTGGCGGATATTGTTGGGCGGCTCGCTGTAGGGGCCGCGTTGCCGGGTGGCGGTGGCCGTGTACGTGACCGCCGGCGATCCCGCCAGCGTCAACGTGTAGGTCCACTCGATGGTGTTCAGGTTTCCGGGCAGGTACCGGCCGTTCTCGAGGTCGGCCAGGGTGCCGAAATGGTTGGGAGTTTGATCGAAGGCATAGGCCCGCTCCGCTTGGAAGATGGCCCGCAGGGTCGTTTCTGCCTCAGACCCTTTGGCGATCTCGAGCGTACGGAGGAACACCGGCCCTCCAGCCGTGGCGACAATCCCAACGATGATGACCGCGACCAACGCTTCGACAATGGTCACCCCCGGAGAGCGGTAGTTCACGAGACATGGACTCCTGATCCGTGGCGTTGGCCGGCGTTAGAAGTTACTCGTGGTGTACGTACTCGTCTGGTCAATCGTCATGGTGTACGCCACGGGCCATCCGGGACGGTTGGCGCTTGGTGCCGTCGTCTTTCGGGTGGCCGTCGCGATAAATACCGTGGCGCCCCCACTGGCTACGGCGTACGTGAAGTAGTGTTCGGGGTCCGCGTCGGGCGGGATGCCGGCGACGAGCGGATCGCTGCCAGGCGTCGCGGCCGTGTACGTGTTGCGTTCAGAGTAGTAGAGCTTTTCCGCTTGATAGATCTGCCCCAACATGTTGCGGGCCTCGGCTTGGCGGGCGCTCTCCATGACCCGCGGGAATTGCGGCAGTGCCAAGGTCGCCAGAATCCCGATGATGATGACGACCACCAACAACTCCATCAGCGTGAAGCCAGCAGATCCCCTCCCATTTACTCGCTTCATGTGGTGCCTCCTTGTTGACGTTGAGTCTATCATTGTCGGTGAAGCCCGTCAAGCCGTGCTACCCGCGAATCGTCTGCGACAACTGGAAGACCGGCAGGTACATGGAAATCACTAAAAATCCAACGACGGTCCCCATCCCGATCAGCAAAAGCGGCTCCAGCAGCGTCGTGGCCCGCTCCAGCAGCGTCGTCACCTGCTCCTCGTAATATTTGGCGATCTCATCGAGCATGACCGCGAGCTTCCCGGTCTCCTCGCCGACGGCGATCATCTGGGTGACCATCGGCGGGAACACTTCGGCGTTCTTGAGCGGCTCCGCCAGCGACCGGCCTTCCCGGGCGCCGATCCGCATCTCCTCAATGACGCGGGCGATCCGTGTGTTGGCGGTGGCGGCGATGGTGATTTCCAAGCCGTGGAGGATCGGGACGCCGGCTTTGAGCATGGTCCCCAGACTGGTGGCGAACGACGCCATCAGGGTGCCTTGAACGATCTGGCCGATCAACGGCAAGCGTAGGAGGAGGCCGTCCACCTGCCACCGGCCCATGTCGGTCTTGGCGTATCGCCACAGCAGGGCGCCGCCGATCCCGGCCCCCACCAGGGTGAGCGGGACCACCGTCTGCGCCAGCTTGGACACGGAGAGGACAAAGAGGGTGATGGCCGGCAGGCGGGCGCCGAAGCTGGAGAACAATTGACCGAAGGTCGGGATGATCTTCAGGATGAAGACGCTGATGGCGCCGATGGAGACGACGATGAGAAGACAGGGATAGACCAAGGCCGAGACCACTTTGCGCTGGAGGGCCTCCGTCTTTTCCAAATGGACGGTGATTTGCTCCAACACCTTGGTGAGTTGCCCCGAGGCCTCGCCGATTTCGATCAGCGACACCCAGAGTTTGGAGAACAGCTTCGGGTGCCGGGCGATCGCTTCCCGGAAGGTGCTGCCGCCGCGGATGGCCTGCCCGATGTCGTGGATCGCGTCCCGCAGCGGCAACGCCGACTGCTGCAGCTCCATCGTCTCGAGGGCTTTCAGGAGCGGGAGGCCGGCGTCCAGCATGGTGGCCAGGGAGCGGCCGAACACGACGAGGTCATGGCCCTTGACCCGCCCCCGCTGGTGCCGGCGGGGGCGGGTCACCTGCGGCGTCGTCGGGGGCGCAAGGGCGCTGATGGCGATGGTCGGGGCCAGCGTGAGGACGGTAAAGTCGCGGTCATGAAGGATGGTGAGCGCGTCATCTTCCGTGGGGCATTCCACCGAGCCGCGTTCCAGCCGTCCGGAGCGCGCGCGGACCCGATAGCGGAATGTCAGCATGACCCGGCGCCCGTGGCCCCTACTCGCCGCGGAGCATCGTCGAGCTCATGACCTCTTCCATGCTGGTCAGCCCGGCCGCGGCCTTCTCCAGCCCGTCCTCAGCCAGCGTTTTCATCCCGACCCGGCGGGCCTCCTCGTAGATCCGTGCGGCCGGTTCCCGCTGGGCGATGAGCTCCTGGAGGGTGTCCGTGACGGACAGCCCTTCGTAGAGCCCTACCCGCCCCTTGTACCCGGTCTTCCGGCACAGGTCGCAGCCTTTGGCCCGGTAGAGCGTGGCGGGGACACCGGGGATTTGTGCCTGGAGCGGGGCCGGTGTCGGGTACCCCTCTTTACACTCCGGGCAGAGCCGCCGCACCAGCCGCTGGGCCAGGATCATCACGAGCGAGGGGGCCAGCAGGTACGGCTCGATGCCGATGTCGAGCAGCCGCGTGACGGCGGAGGGGGCGTCGTTGGTGTGGAGCGTGGAGAGCACGAGGTGGCCGGTCAGGGCGGCCCGGACGCAGATCTCCGCGGTTTCCAGGTCGCGGACCTCGCCGACCATCATCACGTCAGGGTCCTGGCGGAGAAAGGCGCGGAGCCCGGTGGCGAACGTGAACCCGATCTGCGGCTTGGCCTGCACCTGGTTGATGCCGGGGATCTTGTACTCGACGGGATCCTCGATCGTCATGATGTTCTTCGTGGAGGCGTCAATCTTGCTCAACGCCGTGTAGAGCGTGGTCGTCTTGCCGCTGCCGGTCGGCCCGGTGAGGAAGACCAGCCCGTACGGCATGGTGATGGCGCGCTCAAGGGCCTCGCGGGCGGCGCCGACCAGCCCCAGGGCTTGGAAATCCAGCACGACGGCCGATTTGTCGAGGAGCCGGAGGACCACCTTCTCGCCGTAGATCGTGGGGACCGAGGAGGTCCGGATGTCCACCGCCCGGTCGGCGAGCCGGACGGAGAAGCCCCCATCCTGCGGCAGCCGCCGCTCGGCGATGTCCAGCTTCGACAAGATCTTCAAGCGGGAGACGATGGCCGGGAACAGCGAGGCGGACGGCGGGCTGATCTGGTGCAGCACGCCGTCAATGCGGTAGCGGATGGTCATCTGGTTCGGCCCCGGCTCTAGGTGGATGTCGCTGGCCCGGGAATTGATGGCCTCGCGGATCAGGAGATCCACGAGCTTGATGACGGTCGGCTCACCCGCCTTGGCGATCAGGTCGTCGAGATTCAGGTTGACCGGCCCTTCCCCGCCCTCGCCGCCGTCCTCCGTGACCGGCATCTGGAACGATTCCTGGACGGCCTGCGAGAGGTAATCTTTCGCGCCGTAGAAGGCGTCCACAGCCTTCTCCAGATCGCTGGGCTTGGCGATGACGAGGGAAATGGATTTGCCGGTGATCTTGCGCAGGTTGTCCTGGAGCAGCAGATCCAGCGGATCGGTGACGGCCAGGGTCAACCGGTCACCGTTGAGGGACAGCGGAAGGACGAGGTAGCGGCGCGCGGTATCTTGGGGGATCATCGCCAGCAGCGCCGGGTCTTTGGCGGGGGCCAGGCCGCCGCCGGCCAGCGTCGCGTAGGGGATCTGCAGTTGTTCCGCCAGGGTTTTGGCAAGGCCTTCTTCGGTGACGATCCCTAAGGTCACCAGCGTCTCACCCAGGCGCTCGTGGGTCTTGCGCTGGCGCGCCATCGCTTCGTTGAGCTCGGTCGTCGTCACCAGCCCCTTTTGCAGGAGCATTTCGCCGAGCTTCAACCGGTTGCGGAAGGACATCAACGGGAGGTCAGCGCCCGACGGTGCCGCTCGGCCACCCGCCCCTCCACCTCGGTCGGGGCCTGTTCTCTCGGTGGAATGGAGGGGATGGAGCTGGTCACGGCCCGCTGGCTCTTGACGATGTGCGGCGTGATGAAGATGACGATCTCCGTATCGGTGGTCTCATGGTTCGACCGGGTGAACGCGGCTCCCAGAATCGGGATCCTGCCGAGGATCGGCACTTTTCGGTCTCCGAGCTGACGGTCTTGCGAGAGCAGGCCGGCAATCATCGCCGTCTCACCATCCTCGACCATGATCGTGGTTCTGGCGGAGCGGCGATCAGAGTCCAGGAAGTCGCTGAACTTCGTGGATTCAACGACCCGTGAGACTTCCGGTTCGATGACCATCGTGACGTACTTCTCATCCGTGATCAGCGGGGTGACCCGCAGGACCGTGCCGACCGTGCTCCGCTCGATCTGCGTGCTGACGGTGCCCGTCTGCGTCTGCGAGGAGCTCGTTTTCCCGGCGGCGGCGTCGGTCGTGATACGAATCTCCGCCACCTCGTTGGACAAGGTCATCAGCTTGGGACTGGCGAGGAATTTCACGTCGCTCTCCGTTTCCAACGCCTTGAGGGTGGCCGCGATGTTGGTCAAGGTCAGCGTGCTCAGGGTTTGACTAGGCGTTCCGGCGCGCTTGAGGGTTCTCGGCCCTAAGGGGAAGTGCGTTTGCAGCGTGGGTCCCGTGAAGGTGGCAAAGACGCCGTCGGACGATCCGAACTCAATCCCGAGGCGATGCAGGGTGGACCGCTTGACCTCCAGCACCTCCGCATCCAGGAACACCTGGGCCGGCTTGACGTCCAGCTTCGCGAGTGTTTCTTCCACCAGCGGGAACGTTTCCTCGATGTCGGTGACCGCCAGCGAATTGGTCCGGGGATCAATGGTGACCGACCCGCGCTCCGTCAGTACCTGCTTGATGATGGCCACAATCCCCTGCGTGCGGGTCGCGGTCGAGCCGGTGCCGCTGCTGTTTTGGTCTTGAGTGCTGGTGGACGACGAGGTGCTGCTGCTGGTGCCGCCGGAGGATCCACCGCCACCCTGCGCATTGCCGCCGAACGTCGGCCGCAGCACGCTGCCGGTGTCGCCGAAGGTGCGGCTGGTCTCCCCCGTGGTGGGGACGACGCGGGCGTACTTCAACGTGTACACCTTGGTCAGAAGCTTGATGGGGCGGCCGCCGGAGTCATTGACAACGTAAACGTTGGAGCCCTCCACTTGGCGGGAGCTCAGATTGTTGGCGTCCAGGATGCTGCGGATGGCCGTCCGCACCGGGACCTGGTCAAGGTAGACAGTCACACGGCGGCCGAGGGTCGACTGCGCCGCGATGAAATTGATACCGGCCTGCTGGGAAAGGAGCTTGAGGACGTCATCCAAACTGGCATCCACGAGGTCCATGGACACGATCCCGGGTGCTGGGGTGGCCGCCGCGGGCGGCGCCAGGTTGGCGGTGGCGATGCGGACATCCTTGTCGGTCACCTCCGGCGTCTCCTGCCCCCATCCGGTCGCCGATCCCCATAGGACGGCACTGCCGACGAGCCCCACTGCGATTGCGAGCCGTACGTTCACAGGCCCCTCCTCTCGATGACGCATGTCGTTACTCATGCCGGGTTGGCGATGGGGATGGGAGCCGAAGCACCGCGCGCTGTCCCTGGTATTCCACGGTGATGCCGTCGCGGTCAATGGCCATGATCTGCGCGCCGTTGACCGATTCCCCGATGGTCACGATCCGATCGTTGATGATGGCTTTGGGGGGTTGGACCCCCCAGACGATGCCCTGCAGGCGCAGCGGCGTCGCGGCGCCGCCCCCGCCATCGTTGCGCGGACCGAGGGCCGCTGCATCGGCGGTGGCGATGGCCGGTGGTTGAAACGGGTCTCGCGTCGGGACGATCAGCCGCGCGGCGGCCGGCGTGGTCACCGCCGGCCGGCCGGCCGGCGGTGCGGAGGTCACGCCCATTGGTTGGCGGGAAGGCGCCAAGACCGGCCCGGGCATACGCCCCCGGCCGACCCAGAGCCAGACGAGCAGGAGACACAAAGGGACGATGGCGATCTGGACGACCCGCGTGCGGGGGATCACTGGGTAGGACTCTCCAGCAGGAGCGCGCTCACCGTCAGGTGTGCCTCCAGCGTTCGGGACGAAGTTTTGTCGGCCCAAGCCACGGCATTTTGCGGGGCGAGATCCACCAGCTCCACCACCAGCGGTTTTGGCGCCGTTTCCAGGGCGTGCAGGAAATGCAGGATGGCGGGAAACGTGCCGGTCACGTCCACGCGGATCGGCAAGCGGGCATAGCGCCCGACCGGCCGCGTCGGCTGGGGGGCGGCGGCGTTCACCAGGACATCCTGCGCGGTCGCTACGGTGGCGATGTCCTGCAGCAGCGAGGCGGCGTCACTCCGGCCCCGCAGGCGGCGGCGGTTCTCTGCCAGCTCCTGGCTCGTCGCCTCGATCGTGCGTAGGAGGGTGATGCGTTGTTCGGCGGCCGCTAGGCGGGCGTCCAGCTCAGCCCGTCGCCGTTGCAGCGGCTGCACAACGCCCTGGTGGGCAATGGCCAGCGTGACCAGCAGGACGATGGCGGTGATGATCCACCGTTGCTGGGTCGGCTGCAGCTGGTGGAACGGCGACGCCGGGAGCGTGCGGCCAAAGAGCTTCATCGGCTCCCCCCGGCGGCGGCCGCGTCGTTGACCAGATGGAAATCGGTGACGTCGCGGGCGTGGCCAGCGCTGCGTTGGACCGCCGTCAGCGAGATGCCGCCGAAGAGGCGCCGGAGCAGCTCCTCCCGATTGAGGGCGGCGGCGTAGGTGTTGATCGCCTCCAGCGTCGTGGCGGTGTTCGGATGGTACGCCGAGCCGTCAATCGTGAGGTCCTGTCGGTCGCGGGGCGTGTCGGCGCCGTGGTACGTGAAGCGGCGGAGCCAGACGCTGTCCGGGGTCAGCGCCGCCAGGCGGCTGAGCACGATGGACACCGGCGCCTCGTCCATCGTCGCGCTGCGCACCAGCGACGATTCCGACGTCAGGTCCTGGTAGCGCTGCTGAAGACGGTCCGGCGTCAGCTCCTGTGCACTCAGCCCCAGGGTATTGGGGACGCTGGGGTGCTGCAGCGCGGCGACCTGCCCCTCGAGCCGATGGAGCGGTTGGACGTTGAACTGATAAATGGCCAGCAGCATGATCCCCGCCACGGCGGCCTCCAGGGCGAGCGTCTTCAGGAACTCGCGAGGTTTCGGCTGCAGCTCCTGCGGCAGGAGGTTGACGCCATGGCGGCCGGGCTCCAGGCCGCGCAGGGCCAACCCCAGCGCCACCGCGGCATTCCCCATCAGGCGCTGGGGGCTGGTGAGGTCGCGGCCGGCGTCGAGCCGCTCGACCGGGAGCTCGACGGCCGCGGACAGCTCCTGCAGCCACGCGTCGGACACCGACTCGCCGTTGACGAATACCTTGGTGACCGGCGGTTCGTTGGGGAATCGCCGGCGGTAGTAGTCCACCGACACGACCGTGTCGTTCACGAGGGCGTCGTAGACATCGCCGGATTTCCGGGCGACCGGACCGTCCGGCCCGGCGGCCGCGCCCTCCATCGCGCCCGGCAGCAGCGTCACGTTCCTGGCGAGGTAGACCAGGTCCTGCTGGACGATGGCCACGTTGGCCGTGTCGTGATCCACCGAGATGAGCACGGCCGCTTGTTGGGCGGGGAGCTGGTGCGTCCGGCGCGTGGCGCGCATGAGACTCGTGAGGCTGGTCTCGATGCTGCGCGGCTGGATGTCGGCGACCTGCAGGGTGTGGAGGTATTGCGTGACGAGGTCTTTCTTGACAGCGTAGAACATGACCCGCATGACCGTCGGATCGTTGTGGAGGATGACGATGTGGGCGTCGGCGTTGAGTTCCTGCAGTTTGAACGGGTGGTATTTCTTCGCCTCGAAGCGCGCGGCGTTCACGCGATCCTGGGGGGGGACCGTCGGCATCTGGAAGTACCGGATGAGGGCCGTGTCGGCCGGGATGCCGATGTGGGCGTCGGCGATCGGGGAATGCTCCTGGCGCGCCAGGCGCTGGAGCGGTTCGGCGAGCGCGGTGATCGCCGCGGGGTCGTCCGTCAGCGGCCGGTCCAGCGGAATGTGGGCGGCGGCGACCAGCCGCGGCGCCCGGAACGTTCCGGCGACGTGTACGAGGTCAATCGAACGGGTGCCGAGGTAAATGCCGATGCCCTCAGCCATGGCAGGCCTCGCGGAGCCACCGGAGGTAGGGGCGCCCGACGGCGACGATGGGCAGGGCGATCAGTTCGGGCACGGTATACGGATGGAGGCCGGCCAGATGCCGCATGGCGGCGGCCAGGCGCCGGCGCGAGGTCTTAATGATCATGAGGGTTTCACGCGCCCGCTCCACCCGGCCCTGCCACCAGTACTGCGACTCGACGGCGGGCACACAGGAGACGCACGCGGCGAGATGACGGATCAGCAGGCCTCGGGCCAGTCGCCGGGCAACCGCTGGCGTCGGAGCCGTGCACAGCAGGACTACCGCGGTCGCAACCACACCCGATAGTCTTGTGGGCCGTCCTCCCGGACGATCACATGACCTTCGCGGGCGAGCCAGCCGACGCTCATGAGCGCCAGGTCTTTGGGGCGGCCGATCCCCTGCACCAGCGCGGAGAACGACACCTCGCCATGCTGATCCAGATGATGCCAGATCTCTCCCGCAACAATGCCGATCTCCGTGATGCCGACAATCATGCGCGACGTCCCTCCTCGGAGTTATAGCTACCACAGCGGGGACAGATGGTCAAGCGTTCTGCGGCCGTCGTCGTGTAGAATGCCGCGCAGATCTGGCAATGCCACGAGTGCTGGGGGCTGAGCGGCTCGGCCGCCCGCCCGGCGGCGCCGTCTTCCCACATCCAGCGGAGCAGCCATCCGATGGCCACACCTCCCAGACCGACGGCGACCGCCGGTTCCAGCGGCACGGCGGTCATTCGGTCACCGGCCAGAAATCCAGCCGCAGGGTCACCTGTCCCCACGGCTCGTGGTCCGCTTGGGGAGGGTTGTTGAGGTCCAGGGGGGCGAAATGCCAATCGGCCAGGTATTGCGCGCCGACGAGGTCCAGCAATGGATCGCCGCTGGACCGCACGACCTCCACGTGGCGCACCGTCCCGTCGGGTGCCAGCTGGAATCGCAGTTCCACATCCACCGTCGGCGGCGTGTCGTGAGACCGCAGGCGGGCGATCGGGACGCGCTGGAGGTAGGGCGCCAGCGGTGGCCGATGGAGGAGCTCCCGAAGACGGGCGGGGCCGCGAATCCAAATCGGGGCGGCGGCGCGCCGCGGGGTGATCCGCACGGTGGTGACGGCGTGCGGGAGCGGTTTCTCCAGGGGAAAGACATGCGGCGCCAGCGACGGGCCCGGGGTCTCGTCGTGCGCGCGCAGCCCCTCGAGCGGTTCCCGCGGCAACGGGTCCGGTTCCACCGGCAGCGGCCGTGGTGCCTGGAGGGCGGTGGTGTCGGCGGGCAGGGCGAGGATGGCGCCGAGGAAGACCACGTCACTGTACGCCGGGCGCGGCGCGGCGGCGACCGCCAGACTCACCGGCACGCGGGCGCCGGCGAGATGGACCGCCGCCGCCAGCGCGGCCAGCCACCACAGGATCGTCCGCGGTGTCATTCGGTGGGAGCGGTCGTCGCCATGGCGATCCGCGCGGCGCCCAATTGCCGGCAGGTGTCCCACAATTTGGCAAGCTGCCCGACGGAGACGTGGGCGTCGGCTTTGATCAGCACCGTCTGTTCTTGGCGTACCAGCGGAGCCAGCGCGGCCGGCAGCTCCTCCGCCGTGATCAGCCGGTCATTGAGATAGACCAGCGACTGCGCGGTGAGCGTAATGATGACCGGGGCACCCCCGACCGCCTCGGCGGTGACGGCGCCGGGCAGTTGGAGCGGGACCGCGGCCGCCGTCGTGAAGGTTGGGCCGAGCAGCACCCAGCCGACGAGCAGGAGCCAGACATTGAGCACCGGCACGAGGACGGCGTGCGGCCACGTCAGCAGCGGCAGCGGTCTCCACGCACGGAACCACATGTCACACCGTGCCCTCGCCCGCGAGCCACTGCAGCAGGTCGGTCGCCGCGGACTGCAGCTCCCACACCTGCTGCTGCACACGCCGGGCGAAGTAGTTGTAGGCCAGGCCTGCGGGGATCGCGATCATCAACCCGGCGGTCGTGGTCAGCAGTGCCTGCCAGATCCCTTGCGCCAGGTCGGCCGGCCCGACGGGGTGCAGGGCGGCGGCTTTCACCTGCATCGCGTGGAAGCAGCGGATGAGGCCGAGCGTGGTGCCCAGCAGTCCGAAGAGTGGGGCCAGGTGCGCGATCGTCCCCAGCGTGGTCAGGTGCCGTTCCAAGCGCGGAATCTCCCGGGCCCCGGCTTCCTCGATGGCCTGCCGGACCGCTTCCCGGCCCTGCTCATGCCGCGACAGCCCCATCCGCACCATCGCCGCCAACGGGCTGGTGGTCCGGTCGCAGATGGCCAGCGCCTCGGCCACTTTACGGCGTTTCACGGCGTCGCGCACCTCATCGAGAAATCGTCGGGCGTGCACGCCGGTGCCGCGCAGGACCGTCAGTCGTTCGAGGATAATGGCCAGGGTCAGGATGGAACAGGCCAGCAGCGGCCACATGATCGGGCCGCCGAGGGCGAAGAGATCTGCCACGGTATACGTCATGTCATCTCCTTGTGGGGCTGGCGGCCGGCCAGGGTTGCCAGCTGCTGGGCCCGGGCTCGGAGGGGGCTCTGCGGGAACCGATTCGTCAGGGCGTCGAACGCCAGCGCGGCGGCGGCCAGGCGCCCCTGGGCCATGAGGGCCCGGCCCAACTGATACTGGGCGTAGTCCGCGTAGGGTGGCTCTTGGCAATCGGCCATCAGCCGGTCATAGCGGGCCGCCGCGGCGTCGTACTCGCCGGCGCGCATCAGGAGGTCCGCCGTCTGGGCCAGCGCGCTGGCCCGTTGGCGGGCGTTTGGATTCTCGACGGCGACGCGCTCGAACGTGGCGAGGGCGTCGGTGAGCGCCCCGGCTTGCTGCTGCGCCCAGCCGAGCGCGTAGGCGGCGTCCGGCACCAGCGCCGACGAGGGATGCTGATCGAGCAGCTGTTGGAAGGCGGCCGCCGCGTCCACAAACCGTCCCTGACGGGACCACGTCTCCCCTCGCCACAGCAAGGCCTCGGCCGCCCAGGGACTGCTCGGCGCGTGCTGGACCAGCTGATCCCACGCGTCCATGGCGTCCGGGGCTCGGCCCAGCGCCAGCAGAGCCCGCCCGAGGTAGAA
>OBEQ012110149.1_pt1 | contig 14517 bp, 7 predicted proteins | sample 1670901 | NCBI WGS metagenome assembly OBEQ01 (sample SAMEA104232315, study PRJEB22302) | groundwater metagenome | biome: forest; feature: aquifer; material: groundwater | place: USA | collected 2011-08-07 | depth 5.4 m
CATCACTTCGAGGCGGCCGGCGCCCGCGAACGAGCCGGCGCCTATGCGCTGCAAGCTGCCGATGGAGCCGCGCAGATCCTGGCGTTTGACCGTGCGGCTGAGCTGTACGGCGCGGCGCTCGCCCTCGCCGAGCTCACCACCCAGCAGCGACGGGCTGTACTGGCGGCGCGCGGGCAAGCACTCTTGAATGCAGGACGCGGTGCCAGTGCGGCAGAGGACTTTCTCGCTGCTGCAGAGGGGGCGGATCCCGAAGCTCGCCTCGAGTACCAGCGCTCGGCCGCAGCTCAGTTCCTCTTCACTGGCCATCTCGACAAGGGGCTTGCCGTGCTTGCCGCGCTCGCTGCCGAGGTCGGCCTGGCGCTGCCTCCGACGCCGCGCCGCGCCTTGCTCTCGCTCTTCTGGTGCCGCGCCCGACTGCGCTGGCGCGGCGTGCGCTGGCAGGCGGGTGCGTCGCGGCCGGTGGGCCGGGAGGAGCTCACGCGCCTCGAGGTCCTCCGCGCCGTGGGCCAGAGTCTGACCATCGTCGATACGGTCCGGGCTGCGGCATTCGCAGCGCGCCATCTGCTGGCTTCGCTCGAGATCGGGGACACCGCGCACATCGGGACTGCCATCGGCTCGGTCGCTGTCCACCTCGGCGCGCAAGGCGGGCAGCATCTCGTGCGGGCGCGCAAGCTGGGATCGCAATTGAGGTCGCTCGCGACCCAGAGCGAGAATCCGTATCTCCTCGCGTGGGAGGTCAGTGTCGATGGCGTATTGACTCACTTCGAAGGGAAGTTCCGCGAGGCCTCGGCGAAGCTTGCCGAGGCCGAATTCCGTCTGCGTACCTCCACTCTGGGAACGACCTGGGAGCTCAACACCGTGCGCATCTTCCGCGGATTCGCACTGCGCTACCGTGGCTCCCTGGTCGAGCTGGCACAGCTGGCGAATGGCTGGTTGCAAGACGCGCAGCTGAGAGGCGACCGCTACCTCGAGACGATGCTGCGCGTGCGCAGCATCCCGCTGTGCGAGCTCGCTTGCGGCCGATCCGCTGATGCACGAGCCGTACTTGGTCAGGTCACCTGGGTCGCCCCCACCGACATGTTCCACGCGCAACACTGGTACGCCCTGGAGGCGGGCATCGAGATCGCTCTCTACGAGGGCACTGCGGCGAAGGAGTTCCCTACCCTCATTCGACAGTTCGAAGGAATGTCCCGATCGCTGCTGAGCAGGGTCGAGCATGTCCGCACCATGGAGAGGTGGGCGCGCGCCAAGCTGCTCCTTGCAGCCACCGTCGCCGGCGGCGAGAGTGATGGAATGGAGGTCGCGTCGCGTCTCGCAAGGCGACTCCAGCGCGAAGCTGCCGGCTATGCCGTGGCGATCGGGCAGCTCATCTCCGCTGCCATCGCAGACCAGGAGCATCGCGACGACGTGGCGGTGACCCTGCTGCACGACGCGCTGACGCGATTCGATCGGTTCGAGATGGATGCCGCTGCCGCCGCTACCCGGCGGCGGTTGGGACAGCTCCTGGGCGGCAGCGAGGGCCAGACGCTGGTCGATTGCGGCGACGCGATGCTACGCGCCGAGGGAGTGGTCGATGTGGAACGACTGACCGAGGTGTATGCGCCCGGATTCCGGCACCGGTAATAGGCGCAGTCACGGGCGACTCTACGGACCGGGGGGGATGCCGGGGAAGCCAGGAGCGGAGATCGCGGCGTCGAACGTGGCAAGCCCGATGCTGGTATCGCAGCCGTCGGCGAGCGGGACGTTCGGATTCGACGGGTCCAGATGCACGAAGGTCACGCCCACGAGCGCGCCCATCAGGTGCCCGCTGACGCTGTTGAGCTTGAGCTTGCCGCCCGAGGCCATCCACATGAAGGGGCCGTCGGGAGTCTGGCCCCAGATGTACACGCACGCGGCGCAGGTGTCGAGCTTCGCCTCGTCGCCGGTGAGCGAGACCAGGCCGGGCGCGAGACCGTTCGCAAAGGCACCCCAGCCCGCGTGCAGGTCCACTTGCACGGTCAATGTACTCATGCCGAGGGGCAGCGGAGCAGTCGAATAGATGGTCGTCATTGCCGGGTCGACCGAGACCGCCGAGAGGTCGAGTGTGCCGACGTTGCCGAAGCCGCCCGTCGGGGCCGGGCATGGGGGCGGAGGCGGCGGGGCGCTGTCAGGGACGGAAGCGTCGATGATCGGGCTGCCGGCGTCGGGAGTCCTGAGGTCGGCATCGGGTGGCGGGCTGGCGTCGGGTGGCGGTGGCGGGCTGGCGTCGGGTGGCGGGCTGGCGTCGGGCGTCGGGCTGGCGTCGGGAGCCGCGTTGCTGGCGTCCGGCGTCATCGGGTGCGCGTCGGAGAGGGCGGCGTCGGGCTGTCCTTGATTCGCGCTGCCGCCGCCGTCACATGCACTCAGCATCGACAGCAACCCCAGCACCTGCAGCGAGGCACAGGTACGATGTCTCGATAGGCGATTCATGATGCGCGTATGGAGGCACGACCTCGCCAGCGACGCACACCAACACGAGATGACTTCGCTTGCATGCGAGGGCAGCGGCTCGACCATGACCAGGTCGAATGCGATGCGAGACGGCGCTAGGGCATGCTGGTCAGGCCGACCTGCAGCATGTACGTGGGAGCGATGTGCTCGGTGGGCGTGTTGGGGAGCAGCTCGTAGGCATGGAGGTCGCCGACCTGACTCTGCGAGTAGACCAGGGCGACGCTCAGGCCGTGTCGCTTGAGCGATCCCAGGTAGAGATCGAAGCCGACGCGCGCACCCCAGCCCCAGGCGCCGTACGAATCGTCGTAGGCACCGCTCGCGACCGAGGCTTCGCAGCCATCGCACGCCAGCAAGGTCGTCGAGGTGATCCACGCTCCGGCCGTCGGGCGCAGCTCCCAGCTGCGGCCGCCCAGCAGGCGCGGGCTGACCTCGAGGCCGATGCCGAACCAGTCGAATGCCAGCGCGCGCTCGCGCGGCAGGCCAACCCCCGGCCCCTCGATCGGGGTCGACGTGAGAGCGAAGCGCACGAAGATTCCGACTGACGGGCGCCCGAAGCGCGCGTCGAGCTCGGCGCCGTACGAGCCACCATCGGGGACGCTGGAGCCGCCCGCGGCGTCGTGCGACGTGTAGCTGGGGCCGAGGAGCGCCGTCAGGGACCAGCGGGCAAGGTGCGCGGCCCGGGCAGCCGACGAGGCGAGGCCGCCACCGGAGCTGCCGCACACCGCCTCGCAGGTGGTGTCACACGACGCGACGGTGTCGGGCTGGTCCGGGCCGTTGCAGTAGCAGTGCAGCTCGATGCAGGTGCCCTCGGGGTCGGCCCACGCAGGCGCGGTTGCGATCAGCACCAGCGCCACAGCCATCGCCCCCGCGAGCTTGGTTCTCACCCAGTCATCGTACGCTCATCCCGCTGCAAGCTCGCCCTTCTCACCCGTGCGGCACCGTCAGCGCCGGCGGTACAGGTAATGAGCCGCGGCGGTGCGAAGATCGAGCTCCGACAGGGCGCGGAAGCGCGCGGCGAGTAGCCGGCGCGGCAGCCCCGGCGTGCCGGCGCGAGCGCTCGCGTCGTCGGCGGCGTAGCGGCGCGCGGGGTAGACGAGGCGACGCACCGCGATCTTCTCGAATCCGGCGCGCTCGAAGCGCGCGGCCACCTGGGTGGGCGACAGCCGGTTGTGGTAGCCGAGCGCATGGCCGCACAGCACCTGATAGACCGGCTCGGGCAGCGTCAGGTGGGCGAGAAAGGGCAGGCGCGCGTCCGCGTGGTGAAGGTGATCGCGGTGATCGAACACGTGCGAAGCCAGGCCGCCCGGACGCAGCACCCGCCGGCATTCGGCGAGGAAGTCGGCGAGCGCGTCGGGCGAGTAGTGCTCGAGCGCACCGCCCGAGTGGCACAGGTGCATGCTCGCGTCAGGCAGAGGCACGCGCGCGGGCTGGACGTCTTCGTGCAGCGCGCCGCCGAGCGCGGAGATGAGCGGGCGCGCCTGGGTCTGCCAGCGCTGCGCGGCCAGCGTGCGCCGGCGCTCGTCGCTGACGGCAGCGTCGGCGAAGTCGGTGGCGAGCGCGCCGACCAGCGCGCGGGCCAGGAATCGATCGTGCATGCGCTCGTGGCCGTTGGTCATGGCGCCTGCGCGGCCGGTGAGCAGGTACGCAGCCAGTGGCGAATAGGGGGTGCAGCCGGGCCCGTGGACCCACAGAGGGAGCCGATCGAGCGGACCGAGCAGCTCGCGCCAGATGGCCACGTAGCCGGGCCAGACGCGCGCCAGCTTGTCGACGTGGGTGGCGATGGTGCCGAGCTGCTCGCGGGTGATGCGCCGGTAGCGGGCGGCGCCGCCGGGCGTGCGCGCGAACGCGAACAGCCCGGCACCCTTGGCGAGCGCGCGCAGCATCAGGCGGCCTGCCGGATGGTCGTCGCCGGCGCCGGCTGCTCGATGGGCACGTCGGGCGCGAGCGGGTAGCAGACGCGGCCGAGGTTGTGGGCGACCTCGTGATCCGACAGCAGCTCGCCGGCGGGCGTGCGCACGCGCCGGCGCAGGCGGTTCTCGCGCCACACCTGGCCGTCGCTGGCGCGGAAGAAGCGATGCTCGACCTGGTCGATGGCGATGCGCAGGCCGGGGTCGGCGGCAGAGCACAGCCGGCCGCGCAGCTCGCCCGCGACGATCCGCATCGACAGGCGCACCGGCGCGTCGAGCGGGTTGTCGAAGCGCAGGTCGGCGAAGTTGTAATAGACCGTCGCGCCGCAGCCGAATGGCACGTGGCGCGCCTCGTCGGGGTAGAGATCGAGCGCGTGGCGGTGGCGCTCGACCACGTTCATGCCGCCGATCAGCGCCAGGAAGTAGAGCAGGTTGGAGACCTGGCAGCAGCCGCCGCCCACGCCCTCGGCCGGCCGGCCGTCGTGCAGCTCGAGGCCGACGCGGAAGCCGCGCCAGCGCGTCGGCCAGCCGACGGTGTGCCCGTACGAGGCGCGCTGCCCGGGCGCGATGACGAGGCCATCGAGGTGTGCGGCCGCGAGGGCGACGTTGTGCTGCTTGCCTCGCTGCAGGCGCGGCTCGGGCGTGCAGCCGGGACGCGCGAGCGGCGAGGCATGCTCGGCGATCACGAAGGGGAACGCGCCGGCCGGGGCGCGCTCACGCGCCAGGCCGGGCGCCTCGAGCCACCAGCCGGGCAGGCGGCGCAGGCGTGCCAGCTCGACGCGGAGAGAGTGGGGCAAGAGGTCACGGGCGCGCATCCGTCAGGTGGTACGCCCGTCGCGCCAGGAAGATTCCCGCGCCGGCGCGGCTACAGCGCCTGGTCGCAGTCGAGCCAGCTGCAGCTCCACCGGGCCTCCGTCGACCAGTGGAATCCCTTGCCCGAGGCTTCGACCAGGTCCCAGCGGTGGTGCCGGTTGTCGTATTTCTTGGTTCCGCACGCGCAGATGAAGCAGCAGTCCCAGTGTGCGCTCGAGTGCCACCACCACGAGCGCCACTCGCCCTGGAAGGTCGGCTCGATGAAGCGCGTGGAGCCCTCGTACTGGAACTGCACCCAGACCGTGCCTCCGGCGAAGGGAGCGAGCTGGAAGAAGGAGGTCTTGGTGGTGTAGTCGGCCCAGCCACCGTTCCACCAGTCGGGGAAGCAGTAGTGCGCATCCCCGCGCACCCAGCAGCCATTGGCCGCGAACCACTGTCCATCGCTGGAGGTCAGCGCCGACTGCGTGCTTCCGATCGACTCGCCGGTGGGCGTCGTGGCCAGCGCGGGCCGCTCGAGCCGGTCGGAGATGCCCAGCTGGCCGGGATCCTGGGTCTCGTGCACGCCATCGCACGCGCCGTTCTCGCGCTCCTCGGCCGCGAGCAGCGTCGCCGGCGCTTCGGCGCCACCGGCGAGCCGGCGGTACAGCGCGACGACCGAATCGGAATCGACGGCGGTGAGGACGCGCGCCTCGCCGGCCGGCCCCGACTCCGACACGCCGATCACGCCCGGCTCCGATTCGTAGAAGCTCACCACGTGCCCGGGTGTCGCCTCGACGCGCGCGACCAGGTGGTTGAGCTCGTCGAGCTTCGGCCGCAGCGCCTGCACGGCCTGCAGCGCGCGCGCGTCCTGCGGGTGGGCGCGCAGGCGAGCCTCGATCTGAGCGATCGACGTGCGGGCTTCCTCGAGCGACGCCGGATTGACGTCGATCTCCTCGTTCTTGGGCAGCGGCTCCTGGTCGCAGGCGCCCAGCGATGCGACCAGTACGGCGAGAAACAGAGGCTTGATGATGCGAGTCTTCATGGCGATGTCCTCCCTCGGCCGGAGGCGTTCAATCGCCGTGAACAGTGTTCGTTGGGAGCGAACGACCCGAGCGCAGGAAAGGCAAGGATTTCCGTCACATCCGCGCAAACGATCGCATGTCAGCGTGCAGAACTCTCTGACAGGCTCGGGAGCTGACCCACGAGGGCCAGTCCTTGTCGTATAGATGCACGTCGAATGTCGGCGGGCCGTCCAGCATCAGAAGAGTCGTCTGTTCCAGCTCCAGTGGAGGCGACCGCCACGGACAGCCAGATACTCGCCGGGAGTGTCGAGGCCTGGTCGGACCGATCGAGCGGCCAGCCCTGGCTCTCGTCCAGTCCGGCGCCGCTCGAATTCGATGGTTACCGGCTGGTGCGCCCCATCGGGCGCGGCGCCATGGGCGAGGTGTTTCTCGCCAAGGACACCGTCCTCGATCGCGACGTCGCCATCAAGTTCGTCTCGGTGGTGCGCTCGGGCTCGCGCGCGCGTGATCGCTTCCTGCGCGAGGCCCGCGCCATCGCGCGTCTGCAGCACCCCAACGTCGTCGCCATCTATCGCGCCGGCGAGGTGGTGGGTATTCCTTACCTGGTCTCGGAGCTGGTGCGAGGCCGCAGCCTCGACCGCGTGCGCGGCCGGGTCGAGAGCGCCGAGCTGATCAGGATGGCGATCGGGCTGACCGCGGGCCTGGCGGCGGCGCATCGCGGTGGCGTGCTGCACCGCGACCTCAAGCCCGCCAATGCCCTGCTGTCGGAAGATGGCGAGGTCAAGCTGTGCGACTTCGGCCTGGCCAAGCTGGTCGACGCCGCTGCCGAGTCGTACGACGAGCCCATGAAAGGCATCGCGGCGGCGCCGGCCAGCGAAGAGGTCGCGCTCACCCGAACCGGTGCGCTCATGGGCACGCCGCGCTACATGGCGCCCGAGCTGTGGCGGCTCGAGCCCGCCACCGTGCACACCGATCTGTGGGCCCTGGGCGCGATGCTCTACCAGCTGGCCGCCGGTCGGCCACCCTATCCGTCGGCGTTACTGGCCGAGCTGCACGAGGCGGTGCTGGCCGGCAAGCCGCCCAAGCTGGTCAGCGTGGCCCCCGACGTCGATCCGGGAATCGCGGCCATCATCGATCGCTGCCTGGATCCGCTTCCCGAGCGCCGCCCCGCCAGCGCCGACGAGCTGCATGCCGCTCTGCTGGCGCTCGCGGCGCCCTCGGGCAAGACCGAGCGGATGCCAGCCCGCCGCAGGCGCACCCTGCTGCTGGGCAGCGCGGTCGCGGCCATCGTGGCCGTCTCGCTGGCCCTGTGGCTGCCAGATCGAGAGCGTTCGACGGCGGCGCCGGCCGTGGCCGCACAGGTAGCGGCTCGTGCGCGCAGCGAGTTCTTCGTCGACGCCAGCGCCAGGAACGTTGCCACCGGCGACGCGAGCGCGCCTTACACGTCCATCACCGCCGCACTGGCTGCAGCCAACCGTTCGACGGCGGCGAGCAAGACCATCCACGTGGCGGCGGGAACCTACGACAGCGCGCGCGAGACCTTTCCGCTCGAGCTGCGCGACGGCATATCGCTGCAAGGCGAGGGCGCCAAGGCGACCTCCATCGTGGGCGTGGGGCGAATCGAGCACGTCGAGGGAGGAACCGTGGCCAGGAAGCCTCTCCTCGTCACCATCCTGGTGGGCGGTCCGCTCGCCAGCCAGTCCATCCGCGGCATCACCATCCGCCCGGGCCCGGGCAGCGCCGAGGGCCATCCGTGGGGCATCTTCTGCGACCGGGGCAACGCATTCAAGTATCCGCCGCCGCCGGTCGAGAGCCCGACTCCAGCTCCGAACCTGGTGCTCGATCAACTCGACATCACCGAGTTCGACCACAGCATCGTGATTGGCACCAGCGACCGGCCGGCGCCGTCGGGATGCAACGCGCGCATCACCCGCTCGTTGATCGCGGGCAAGAACTCTGGCCTGTTCGTGGTCGGCTCCGGCCACGAGGGCAGCAGCAACACGCCCAACCGGGCGAGCGCCGTGATCGGCGGAGACAGCCCTGAAGACGGCAACCTCTTCATCGGCAGCCGTGACCTCGATGGCACCGGCTCGTCCTCGATCCACAAGGCCAGAGCGGTGCAGATCTTCGACAACTCGACGCCGGTCGTGATCCGACACAACACCTTCAGCGACGACGACGTGGGCGTCTCGATCTCCAACCACACCCACGACGCGTTCCTGGTCGTCGACGACAACTCCTTCACGCGCATCAGCATGACCGCGGTCAAGCTGCTCGGGAATCCCAACCTGCGCTCGCTCTCCAACAACGTCTTCTCGGGCGTCAACGCGTTGCCCGACGACAAGATGACCACCTGCGGGGCTTCGCTGACGCGCGCCACGGCCGTCTGTATCCAGGGCTTCGGCGAGAACGTGATCGGCCCGCAGATCGGCCGCGCGCGCGGCAACATGTTCGTCGGCAACGACATCGGCGTCTACGTGACGGGCACGGGCTTCAGTGACCGGGTGGCGCGACAGTTCGATTTCGGCACCGAGGCCGATCCAGGCAACAACACGTTCGTGTGTAACTCGGCCGTCGGCGCGCTTTCCGGCTACGACGTGTGGCTGGACACGGGCACGTCGAGCGGGACGGTCGCGTTCGCAGGCAACGGCTGGGACTACCCGGGGCAGCTCCGTGTCAGCGCCCGGGCGCCCAACGGCACGGACATCGTCGTGCGGCCGCGTGGGCCCAAGGTGGATGTCCAGGGCGCCTTTCATCACAAGTACCCGTGCCCGGGCCCGCACCACCCCTGATCGTCGGGGTCAGAGCGGCTGGGCCCACGCCGCCGCGAGCGCGAAGCCGTCCCACTCGCGTCGCTCGGTCGCCGTGGTCACGCCGAGCACACCGTAGCCGCCGCTGGTCCAGGCGACCGCGAAGGGAGTGCCCTCCTGGGCCGAGTCCGAGGCCGAGTCGGTCACCCACTGCCAGCCATGACCGGGGACGAACACGTCGCGAACCATCGTGGGCTCGTTGCGGCAGCGCAAGACGCCGAACACCGCCGGGTTGCTGGCATCGCTCGCCATGGTGAAACCCGAGCCGTACCGGGGCGGCGAGCCGGGCGGACCTCCCTGCCGACACGCCTGGGCAGGCGCGCCGTGGCTGCTCCACTTCCACGCCATGTCCGGCTGAAGGCTCAGCTCGTAGGTCTGCTGGTCGGCGCCGATGGCCAGGCCGCCCGTGTAGCGGCTCACCGGATTGTGGATCAACGCGGCGCCACTCTCGATCGCGACGCCAGGATTGCCGTGGGGCACCCAGCGCCAGCGGCCGGCGCCCGGTGTGCCGGAGAGCTCCCACACGTCGCCTTCGCTGTCGACCACGAGGGCCAGCGCGTGGACGGCCGCGATCACGTAGCCCGCGTCCTGGTCAGTGCTCAGGCGCCTGCCCGGCGGCGATCCGTGGCGCGTCCAGTGCCAGCGGTTGCGCGACGATCGCTCGACCACCTCGCCGCTGGCACAGAGCACCAGCGCGCTCGTGTGCGCACCATCTGCCGCGAGCGCGGGTGTGCCCACCAGCTGGTCACAACCGGGCGGGCGGCCATGGTCGATCCACGTCCAGCTCGCGCCGCTCTGCCGTAGCTCGAACAGGGCACCCCGGGCGATCAGGAACAGCGCCTTGTCGCCATGGGTGGCCATGAAGGGCGTGATGCCTGCGTCGGGCCCGCTGGTTCCGGGTGGGCTGCCCAGGTCCAGCCAGTCGCCTCCGTTCCTGCGCATCTCCACCCGACCGTCGCGATTCACGGAGAAACGATCACCGTCGACGTTGGCGACGAAGCGGGTGTCGGTGCGGGCCACGAAGGCGTCGTCGCGAGGTGCCTCGCTGGCCGCGGGAGCGTACGTCCAGCGCTGGCTCGAGCCGCCCGTGCACGGCCGGGACGCGACCGCTCCCGCTTCCTGCGGCTCCAGGCACAGATCGTCGCGTCCGTGCAGCTCGCCGCGCAGCTTCCAGGTCTGGTTCAGCACGTAACCGGTGTGGCAGTTCATGAGCATGAGCAGCGAGCCCTTGCCGCCCCAGTACCAGATGTCCACGCAGCGATTCTCCGCCGCCTCCTGCATGATTCCGTCGCTGCCGAAGCGCCACTTCTGGGTCGCGTCGCCCTCGCGGCAGGCGCGCGCGAGCACCAGGGCGGTTTCCTTCTGGCCGACCGCCGTGAGGCAGCGCCCATCGGCCTCCGAGCGCACCGTGCCGTCGCGGCCGATCTGATAGCGATGGGTGGCGATCTCACGACACTCCTCCATCACCACCGGTCCGGCCTCGACGCCGGGCGCCTGCATGCACAGCCCACGCAGGCCGACGATCTGCACGTGGCGCATCGCCACGTTCTCGGCGGCCCACGTCTGGCCCGCGTTTCCGTCGCAGTCGCGCAGCAGGCCCGCTGCTGGCGAGCCGGGCGGGCCGGGCTCGAGGCACCTCCCGCTCTCGCTCGTGATGGTGCCGTCCTTGGCGCCGTAGACCAGCTGCGCGGCGCGGCGATCGCCGGACGAGAGCCGCCAGGGCCACGTGCGCGCGAGGTAACCGGGATTGCACGTGTCGAGCACCGACTCCCGGTCAGCCGGCAGCACCAGGCCATGGCCTGGATGGTCCCCGATGCTGGGGTCGCGCTCGCAGCCGGCCGTCGCCTGCGCCGGCGGTGCCTGGACGAAACCCAGCACGTGGCCGAACTCGTGTACGGCCTCGACCATGATGCAGTCCTGCCGACGCTCCGCCGGGCAGGCCGCGCTGGCGCCACGTCGGAGGGCGAGGTGGACGCCGTTGCGCAGGTTCTTCAGCGCCGAGCCGAACTCGAGCACCCGGCTCTCGTCATCGACGATGCGAATGCGAATGCCCGAGGTGGTGCTCTCGCACGGTCCCCAGCCGAGGAAGCGCACCGCCGAGGCCGCCTCCCAGGTCTGCTCGACGGCCTGCTCGACCCAGGCGCGCTCGGTCGCATCGGCGTCGCTGGGGTTCTCCCAGCACACGGGGAGACGCTGGGAGTGAAAGAGATGCAGATCCTGGTACGGGTGATCGAGGGCCGCGGCCAGCGAGGCCGGTGGCGAGTCGGCGCCGGGTGGCACCGACGTCGGAACACCTGGCGCCAGCGACAAGGCGACGGTCGTGGCCACGGTCAGGCCGATCAGCACCGCCACAGTGGCCTGCTTCCACGGCTTGCGCTTGCCCGCGGGCGCGTCCTCCTGCGCGAGCGCGCGCAGGACCTCTTCCGCCGACGCGAAGCGCTCGGCCGGCGACTCGCACAGGAGACGCGTCACGATCGCGTCGAGCTCGGCCGGCGGCTGCGGCCGAGCGGTGTCGCTGGCCAGCGCCAGCATGTCGCGGAGAATCACCCCGACCGCGTACAGGTCGGAGGCCACCGTCGCCCGGGCTCCCGCCAGCACCTCGGGCGCGATGTAGCCGGGCGTGCCCTCCAGGGAGGTGTGAATCGTGAACCCTCGCGGCAGCGCGTCCGAGCTGGCCGCCGAGGCGCTCGCCGACCTCGCGTGGCTGGTCCGTGCGATGCCGAAGTCCATGAGCCCCACCCGTCCGTCGTCGCACAGCTCGACGTTGTGCGGCTTGACGTCGCGGTGGAGGATGTTCTTGGCGTGCGCCGCCGCGAGGCCCGCGAGGATGCCGCGCGTGATCTCGACCGCCTCGCCGACCTCGATGCGGCCGGCGCGCAGTCGATCGCGGAGCGTGCGACCGCGCAGCAGCTCCATGACGATGAAGGTCTGGTCGCCGTGCAGCTCGAGCGTGAAGGTGCGGATCACGTTGGGGTGCGTGATCGTCTGCGCCAGCAGGATCTCGTCCCAGAGCCGCGCCTGCTGCCTGGGATCGCCCGCCCGCGCGCCGCGCACGAGCTTGAGCGCGACGTGTGTGTCCAGCAGCAGGTCGCGCGCCGCGTAGACGCTGCCCATGCCGCCCGCGCCGATGTGCTCGAGGATCTCGTACCGCTCGCGCAGCACCGTGCCGACGGGCACGGGCACCTCGCTGTGGTCCGGGTCCAGGTCCGCGTCGGGCGAGCTCGAGCCCGTGTGCGTGCGCGTCACCGCGAGCACGGGCGTCTCGCGATCCGCCTCGGGGCGCCCGGGAGCGCGCATCAGCGCCCGCCCAGCTCGGGGCCGGACGCGGGCGCCCATCCTGCAAGCGGCGCGAAACCGTCCCACTCCATGCGCTGCCCCGGTGTTCCCGCGCTCAGCACACCGAAGCCGCCGCTGGCCCAGCGGACCGCGAATGGCGTGCCTTCGGGACCGAAGCCGGGCGCCGTGTCAGCGACGAAGCTCCAGTTCTCGTCGATGTTGCGGACGTCGCGAACCAGGGTGGGCTCGTCGCGGCAGCGCAGCACGCCGAAGACGACCTTGCCGGCGGTGTCGGTCACGATGGTGAAGCCCGAGCCGTACCTGGGTAGCTCGCCGGGCGCGAGGCCGCGCCGGCACGCCTCGGCGGGCATCCCGTGGTCGTCCCAGAGCCAGGCCTTGCCCGGCCTGCGACTCAGGTCGTAGGCACGACCGTCGCTACCGATGAACAGACCCGTGTAGCCCATCCACGGGTTGCGAGTCAGTGCGGCGCTGCTGTTGATCTTCGTGCCTGGATTGCCGTGGAATCGCCAGTGCCAGCGGTCGGCGCCAGCCGTGCGCGACAGCTCCCAGACGTCGCCCTGGCTGTCGACCACCATGGCCAGCGCGTCTCCGCTCGCCATCACGTAGCCCAGATCCTTGTCAGCGCTCAGCTGCCTGCCGGGCGGAGATCCATGCCGGCTCCAGTGCCAGCCGTTCTGCGAGGATCGCTCCACCACCTCGCCGCTGGCACACAGCAGCATCGCGCTCTGCTGCTCGCCATCCGTGGCCACCGCGGGCGTGCCGACCAGCGCGCCGCAGTCGGGCGAGCGGCCGTGCCTGACCCAGGCCCAGCGTTCGCCGCTCTGGCGCAGCTCGAACAGCTCACCCCTGGCGATCAGAAACAACGCCTTGTGGCCGTCGTCGGTCTGGATGGGCGCGATGCCCGCGTCGGGCCCCGTGGTCCCCGGCGGCGGACCGAAGTCAGTCCAGCGGCCTCGGTTCATGCGCACCTGCAAGCGACCCTCGCGGCTCACGCCGAAGCGATCGCCGTCCATGTTGGCGACGAACCGGGGGCTGGTGCGGGGCACCGTGACCTGGCCGGAAGAGTCGTCGGGCGGGTCCGGGTGGTAGGTCCAGCGCTGACCCGTCTCTCCGCCGGCGGGCGAGCGCAGCTCGCCGCGCAGTCGCCACCGCTCGGACGTGCGGCGGTGACACCTCCTGAGGAAGACCTGGGTCGACGACCACACGTCGGCGCACAGGTTGAGCGAGAGGTCGTTGATGACCCCGCCGGCACCGAAGCGCCACTTCTGCGTGTGCTCGCCGTCGGCACAGGTCTGCATGACCAGTCGCTTCTCGAGCCCGAGCGAGGTCACGCAGCGCCCGTCCACCTGCGAGCGCAGCGTGCCGTCGCTGCCGACGAGGAAGCGCTGCCAGGCCGCGCCCGTGCAGTCCTCCATCGCGACCGGCCCGTCCTCCGCGCCCGGGGCACTCATGCAGCGCCCGCCGATGCCCACGATCTCGACGTGATCGAGAGTGACGCTGCGGGGAGGCCAGGATTGCCTGGGCGAGCCGTCGCATTCGCGCAGCGACACCTGCGAGCCGCCCGGGCCGCCCGCGCCGGACTCGAGGCACATCCCGGCGGGGCTCACGATCGCGCCGGGGCGGGCGCCATAGACCGCCTGCACGGCGGCGCGCTCGCTCTCGGAGAGGCGCAGCGATGCCGGGCTCGTCGCTGCGACCAGGCCCAGCGCCTGACCGAACTCGTGGACCGCATCGACCATGACGCAGTCCTGGTGCGAACGCCCGGCCGGGCAGGCGGCCGTGGCTGCGAGGGCGAGCCGCATCCCGCTCTCGAGACCCTGCAGCTTCTGGCCCGACGTCACCACCCGGCTCGCGTCGTCGACGATGCGAATGCGGATGCCGTCGCCGCCGCCGTCGCACGGTCCCCAGCCCACGAAGTCGATCGCTGACACCGCCTCCCACGTCTGCTCGACGGCGTGCTCGACCCACGCGCGCTCGCCGGCGTCAGCCTCGCTCGGGTTCTCCCAGCAGACGTGGATGGTGGGCGACGTCCAGAAGTCGCCCGTCTCGTACTTGCCCGCGAGCGCGGCGGCCGGTGACGGCACTGGCGATCCGTGCGGCGCGGCGACGGCCGCATGCCGCGGCAGCAGCAGCCATGCCGCGCCCGCAGCCACGCCCAGCCCGAGCAGCAGGGCCAGGCCGGCCAGCTGGCGTCGGCGGGGCCGGCGGGAAGGGCCGGCC
>OBEQ012027233.1_pt1 | contig 14515 bp, 16 predicted proteins | sample 1670901 | NCBI WGS metagenome assembly OBEQ01 (sample SAMEA104232315, study PRJEB22302) | groundwater metagenome | biome: forest; feature: aquifer; material: groundwater | place: USA | collected 2011-08-07 | depth 5.4 m
AATAAATAATCTAAAAATAAATAATCTAAAAATAAATAAAATGAGACTTTTAATCAAAGAAAAATCCATCTGTTTTATAAACTTCTTTCTTCTTTTTGTTTTATTATGAGATTTTGTCCATCATGCGGTAAGCAGGGAATAGAAGGAGATTTTTGTAATGATTGTACTCCGCAGGTAATAGGATTTAAAGATATTTATCTAAAAGTATGTTATCAGTGTAATAATTATTCTTTTGAAGGAAAATGGCAGAGAGGAACAGTTGAAGAAGGATTAAAAGAAATCGCTCTAAAAAATATTAAAGCAGTACGAAAACCAAAAATTTCTATTGAAATTAACTTATCCAAGAAAGGTCCTGGACTTAAAGTGAAAGGAATTGTGTTAGTAAATAATGAATATGAAATTCCTGCAGAAGTACAGTACACCTACTGTCAAAAATGTTCTCTTGGAAAATCAGAATATTTTGAAGGAATTTTACAGATTAGAAAACCAACGAATGAGCTCATTGCATTTATAAAAAAAGAATTTGCACTTGCTGCAAAAAAAGGGGTGCATATGACAAATGCAAAAGATGTTACAAATGGAGTTGATTTTTATTCAACATCAAATGAATATATCCAGCAGCTTGGAAATAAATTAGTAAAAACATTCGGAGGAACGCTTAAAATTAATCCGAGATTATTTTCAAAACAAAAACAGACAAGTAAAACAATTTATCGCGTTGCAGTTTTTTATGAACCGCCCATTTATGGTCTTGGAAATGTTGTTCTTATTGATGATAAAATAATTAAACTTACGGTTGTTGGAAAACTCATGGGAGGTCTTGATCTTAAAACAGGAAAAAATGTGAAAATGGAAAGTAAACATAAAACTGTAGAAGTTCTTCCTGTCTACAAAGCAGATGTTTCACAAACATATCCAAGTGTTGAAGTAATTAGTCCTGTTACATTTCAACAGATAAAACTTATCACACATGAACCAGTAAAAAAAGAAAAAGTAGATGTTGTTATTGTTGATGATGTTGCCTATCAGGTCTGAAGGTTATTTATAAAACTGTTTTCAAAAAATAAAAAAATCCGAAAGATATATATATATATATTATATTTATTTTTTCTAATGGAAAAAAGAGATTATAATACGGTTCAGTTTCTTGTTTCAGATGCAAAGTCTAAACGATCGTTTTTAGAAGCAGCTTATCGACTAGCTATGCCTGGTGGAGTTTTGAAACGTTCTTCTACCAATGAAAAAAAGGATGCATGTAAATCACTTTTTTGTTTAGATATTATTGTGTGTGATGAGTGGATTAATATATTACGACAATCTCTTTCATCTCATGCTTTAAATAAAAATCTTAATAAAAAGATTCCAAAACTGATAGATTCTCTTTGTAAAAAAGTAATAGACTGGAAACTTTTTATTGATGAAGCAAAGGTGTTTTATAGGGATAATTTACTTTCTGAAGCGATTGCTTCTTATCGCAAAGGTTTAAGTCTTGAATTATATGATCTTTTTTTAAGTGAACTTGAAGAATTAGATAAGACTATTAGGCTGAACTGGTTAGATAAATAGGTAACTTCTTAAAAATATCCTGATTCTTTTTCTATCATGCTATACATTGATGGTTCGCAGATGGAAGGAGGAGGTCAGATTATTAGAACGGCTCTTGCACTTTCTATTATTACGGGTGTTGGTTTTGAAATTACAAATATTCGGTACAATAGACCAAATCCTGGTCTTCAAGCGCAGCATCTTCAATGTATAAAAGCAGCTCTTGAACTCTGCAATGGTCGAGCAGAAGGAGTAGAAAAAGGTGGAATAACTCTGCGTTTTTTTCCGTGGAATTTGAAAGCAAAACCTCTTGTTGTTGACATGCAAACAGCAGGTTCAATTACTCTTTTTTTACAGTCAATACTTTTGCCATGTTGTTTTCTTAATAAAAAAGAACGCATTGAAGTGTTCGGAGGAACTGATGTATCTTGGAGCATTCCTTTCAATTTTTTTCAGTCAGTTATTCTTTTTTATCTCAAAGATATTGCAGAAATAGATTTGACAATGGAAAGAAGAGGATTTTTTCCAAAAGGAAATGGAAAGGTTTTTTTTTCTTGCAAACCAAAGATTGCAAAAGAGGATTTTAAAAATTTTTTAGAATTTTCAACATATCTTCGAAAACAAAAAACATTTGATTTAACTAACAGAGATGTACTTCTTCATTTGAAAGGTGTTGCTTTTGCATCAAAAGATTTACTTGAAAAAAATGTCGCCGAACGAATTGCGAGGTCTGCACAAGTAGAATTTCAGAAATACGGAGTTCCTGTATCCATTCAGCAAGAGTATGGAAATTCTCTTGGTTCTGGTGCAGGAATTACATTATGGGCGCAGTTTGGCGACAGAAAAAGTAGTGTTCTTGGAGCAGATGTTCTTATGGAGGAAGAAAAATCTCCTGAGCAAATAGGACGAGAATGCGCACAAAAACTTATTTTTGAAATTGATTCTGATGCAGTTGTCGATCAATATACTACAGATAATTTGATTCCTTTTCTTGCATTGTATGGGGGAGAAATAAAAACTTCAGTTATAACTGAACATACAAGAACAAATATGAAAATTGTCACACAATTTCTTGGAACAGAATTTATTATTGATGAAAAAAATAAGATAATTAAAGCAATGTGATCTTTTTAATCTGATTTTTTTTAAGATTTGATAAATTTGAATTAGTTTATTGAACTTTTATTAAGCGATTGCGGCAAGTTCAATATCTGTTTTTAATGCCATCACATCATAATAAATTTTTCTTTTTTCTTCAAGACCCGCTTTAAATGCAGTGTATGCTTTTTTAATCTGTTCATAGATTGCACGAGCTTCAGTAACTCTTTTATTTTTTATCGCTTCTTTTGCATTATCCATTAGTTTGTAGATGTTTACTTCTTCAGTATTTTTACTACTTAAAATATGTTCTTCTGCACCGTTAGTGTTGTCAAGCTGATATTTTTTTAATTCAGCAGAGAGATATGATTTAAAAGTGTATTCGTCGATATTTTCTCTTGTTTTTTGTAATTCATCAATTTTTTTATCTACAATTCTTTCTTTTTCAGAAAATACTTTTTCTTTTTCTGAAAGCATTTTTTCTTTTTGTAAAAGTTCTATTTCTTTTGTTCGTAATTTTTCTAAGTCTTCAGTAACTTCTGCAACTTCTTTTGCAGTATGATCAAATCTTTTTTGTAGTGTTGCAATATTTTCTTTAAGTTCTTTTGCTTTTGCTATTTTTTCTTCTTTTTTTGTAACTTCTACAAGTTTTTTCTCTGTTTCTTTTGTAAGCTTTTCTAGTGCTGCTTCTTTCTTTGAAACAATGTCTTGTGTTTTTTCTAATTTTTCAACAAGTTCAGCTATTTCATCTTCTTTTGAGGATAATTCTTTTTGATCTAATTCAAGCTGCTTTACTTGTGCAATAATTTCATTTTCTTGTTTTTGAATCTCTTTTTGATCTTTTTCGAGTCGTTTTACCTGACCAATAACTTCTTGTTCTTTCTCACCAAGTTCCTTTTCAGCAGAAGAAAGAAGTTTTGCTTTTTCTACATATTCTGTTCCAACTTTATGTGCTCTTTCTTGCGCATCGAGAATGTTTTGTTCGAGAATTCTTTTTTCACTTGTTAATCCGATAATTTCATTAATAATTTGTTTTTGTTTATTTTCAAATACTTCCACATTCATTTCTTGTTCTTTTACTTTTCTTACAAGTTCTGTTTCTTTTAGATTAAGTTCTTTTTCTCTCAATGATAAAATTCCATCTTTATTTTTAAGTTGTTCTGATCTTTGTCTAATTTTTTCATCAAGTATTTTTAGTTCTCGTTCCATATGCATTCTTTTTTCTGCAAGTTTTTGGTTTTCAGATAAAATGGTCATATTTGAGGATTCCATACTTTTCTTTGCACGTTCAAGTATTATTTTTGCTTCTTGTTCTGATGTAATTTCTATCTGTCTCATCCTCTCATTGACTACTTTTTCTTGCGTTCGTAATCTGTTTTGTATTGATTTTGCTTGTTCTTCTGCTTCTTTCTGTCTTAATCTTATTTTTTCAACAAGTCTTACTTCTTCTTGTTTAAGTCTTGCATTAATCGTTTGTTGTTCATTTTGTAATTCTTGTTGTCTTTGTTTTATCTTATTTCGAAGTTCATGTTCTTCTTGGACGAGTTTATTGTTTGTTAACAACTGTGTAGTTTCTACATCTCTTCTTTTTTGTATGATACGTTCTTGAAGTGTTCTTTCTTCTTGTTTTAATTTTTCATTTGCATCAATTTGTGTTTTATCGAGAAGATATTGTTTTTGTCTTATTTTTTCATCAAGTAATTTGAGTTTTTCCTCTTTTTCAGAAAATTGGTTAGAAAGGTTTCTTTCTGAAGATTTTAATAATTGTTCTTTTTCTTGCAATGCTTTTTCTTTGGTTTGCACATTTGTTAAAGAAATTTGGAGTGACCTATTTTCTGATTCGACTGTATTACTAAATTGTTTTTTATCTTCATTAAGAGATTTTTGTATCTCTGACATCTTTATTTTTTCATATTCAAGAACTTGAACACTTTTTTCTCGTACACGTAATTCACTTTCCATTTTTTCAAGAAAATCTCTTTTGGATTTTATTTCAGTATTCTGTATTTTTAAAAATTCTTCTTTTCGAGAAAGTTCTTGTGTCCAATTTGTAAGTTTCTTTTCTTCTTGTTCTTTTTCGTTTTGTTTTTTTGTTAATTCATTAAGAAGTGTTCCAAAGCTTTTCTTTAATTCATTTGTATTCTTTTCAAGAGCACTTATTTCATCATGCAATATTTTTTTCTTGATTGTAAGAGATTCGGTTTCCTGCACCATTGTTTTTTTTGTGTCAACAAGCTCTCTTACTTCATGTGCAAAATCTACTTCCCATTGTTTGAGTTCTTTTTCTTTACGTTTTATTTCTTGTTCTCTATCTGTAATGGTGGTTATTTGTTTTGTTATATGTAACTCTTTTTCTTTTAATTTTTCTTTTAAATAATAAAGCGACTGAATCTCTTCTCTTGTTAATTCTTCTTTTACAGAAAGTTCTTCATCTCTTGTTTTTACGTCTTCAACAATTCGTTTTGTTTCGTGTTTGACTTTGTTTAATGCAGCATCATATGTTTGCAATTCTTCAAGAACGATGACTTTTTTATGATGCAATTTTTCTACTTCTTCAAGAAGTATTCTTTTGTCTTTTGAAAGTACTGTAATTCTATCTTCTAATTCTTTATGTAACAGTCCGATTTGTTTTTCTTGCTCTGCGAGAACTTTTTCTTTTCCATCTAAGATCATTTTTTGATTGATGATCTTTGCTTCCTCATAACTTAGCTTTCTTTGCTTTTCAAAAAATAATTCTTCCATTTTCTGAAGATTATGTTCTCTTTCTTCATGAGAAAGAGGATGTTTTTTTGAAAAAATACCAAGGAGAGGTTTAGTGTCAGAATTTATTTTAGGGAAGGGTTCTGGAATAATATTCTTTTTGGTATTTTTTTTATCATTTGTTAATGTACTGATAAGAGAATTTTTTCGATTACCTTTTTGCATGAGGACTCACCACCTTTTTTTAGCGAATAAGACTATTTAAATGAATTATTAGCTATTATCAATTCTTGATTTATAAATCTTCTGTTTCAGTTTAGTGTTCTCTCCCAAAGATTTATAAATCTCCCCAAAACTTACAACAATTTATGAGCGACCTACGATGTTTATCTTGTAATCAAAAAATTGTAAATGATGAATCTGTTGCACGATTTAATTGTCCAAGCTGTGGTAAATATGAAATTATCAGGTGTGGACACTGTAGATCTATTGCAGCAACATACACATGCGCTGCATGTTCGTTTACAGGACCAAATTAGACTATGGCAAATGTTGTAATAACTATGCGAATTATGCCAAATTCTCCCGAAGAAGATCTTTCTATAATTGAAAAAAAAGCAACAACATTTATTTCTGCATTTGGCGGTGAAGTTGGAAAGGTGATAAAAGAACCTGTTGCATTTGGATTAACTGCACTTATCTTAATGTTTATCAGCGACGAAAAAAAAGGTGGAACTGAAAAACTTGAAGAAGAAGTTTCTCAAATTGATGGCGTTACAAGTTGTGAAGTAACAGATGTTCGAAGAACCGTTGGATAAAAATTAGTTTTATTTTTTTATACTGCAATTGCCATATCTTCTAAATATTGTTTTCTTTTCATATACATTGTATAATGATGGTAGTCTGTTTCATGGGTATATCGGTATACTCCAATCAAAATGGGATTAATTCCAAAGTTTTCTTGAAAAAAATTATGAGCTTTTGTGAGCTGTTTTTCAATATCTTTTCGCACATATAAAATTTTATTTTGAGAAAGGCTATAAATTACTTTCATTTCAAATAAGATAATTTTTTCAGAAGATAATGCAATAAGGTCAACTGCTCCTTTGACTAATCTTTCTTTTCGAAAAACGACCTCTCGAAATAATTGTATTTCTTTAGGATTATAATTTTCGAGTTGGGTAATGTCTTTTGAAACTGTTGTTATAAGATTTGCATGATCCCCTTTTTGTTCTTTACCAATTGCATTTTTTTTAAGATAATCTTCGAGTGTTTTGGAAATCATATCTTTTGTACACAGTACAGGTTTATAAGTGTGAGTCTATACTTTGAAGGATTTTTAAGAGGTATAAAAAGAAAATAGAATAGTGAATAAAAAATATCTTGAAAAGACTTTTTTTATAATAGAAAATTAACAACATAAAAAATAAAAGAAAAAATAGTGGAAAAATAATTTCTTTTTTTAAAATTATTTTTTTGAACTATTTTTACGCATGCACTTCTTTATAAAAATCCATCTCTTGTAGGTTCTTTCTCCAAGTAATAACATGTTGATAGAGAGATAAATCAATTTTTGCCATTTCCGCATACATAAGAACACCGAGAAGATTAATGTCTGCAAGGCTTAGTTTTTCTCCTGCAAGATGTGCATGTTTTTGTAGTTGTGTATCAAGTATTGGAAGGAATCTGTCACAATCTGCAAGACCACTTTTTAATGCATTTTCATCGGAGGGTAGATTCATATTCGGTGCAAAAACTCTATTCCATGCAACCTTTCCAACACCTGCTCCGAGATGGAGGGATGAAAAATCAATCCATTGGTCGACAAGTGCTCGTTGTTTTATTTCTGTTGGATAAAGTTCATTTTTTTCTTTTGCACAAAGATATTTTACAATTGCAGAACTTTCAAAAAGTGTAAAACCATTATCATCAATTGCAGGAATTTTTCCTGAGGGGTTGATACGTAAAAATTCAGGTGTTTTCAGATCTTTTTTAAAATCCATTTCTTTAAATTCATAAGAAAGTTTGAGTAGTTTACACACATATTCTACTTTTGTACAGTTTCCAGACATTTTATTTCCGTATAGTTTTAACATTTTTTCCTCCTTAGCTTCGTAAGCCGATTCCTTTTTTAATGAGTGTCGTATTTATTTGAAAGAGAGTAATACTTAAGATAACGAGTATTGCAAGTCCTGAATAAATGTTAAAATCAGTTATTCCTAAGAATCCATATCTAAATCCATTTACCATGTAGAGTATGGGATTTATTTTTGAAATTATCTGCCAAATAGGAGGTAAAACGCTTACTGAATAAAAAACTCCTCCAAGATACGTAAGTGGTGTTAATATAAATGTTGGAACAATTGCAGTGTCATCAAATTTCTTTGCAAAGATTGCATTAAGTAATCCTGCAAGAGAAAATACGGTTGCAGTTAATATAAAAAAAACGAGGACAATAAAGAAATGTTCAAGATGAATTGTTGTAAAAAAAAGAGAAAAAATTGTTACAAGTAATCCTACAATAATACCTCTTGTAATCCCTCCAATCATGTAACTGAAAACAATTATCCAAGGAGGTGTTGGAGAAATAAGAATTTCTTCAATACTTTTTTGAAATTTTGATCCATAAAAAGAAGCAACAACATTTGCATAAGAACTGGTGATAACACTCATCATAATAAGTCCAGGTGTAATAAACGCAATATACTTTATGCCATTCATATTTTGGATACGAGAGCCAAGTAAATTTCCAAAAATGATAAAATATAAAACAGTAGTTATGACAGGAGGAAGAAGTGTTTGCTGCCAAATCCTAAGAAATCTTGTAATTTCTTTTCGTATAATTGTGTGCATTGCCACTTTATAGATGTTCATTTTTCATCGCCTTTTTTTATTAGTTGTAAGAATAATTCTTCGAGTCTATTTGTTTTGTTGCGTAAACTACTAATCTGAATATTTTTTTTATCAAGCGTCTTTACAAGATCAGTGATGGTTTGTTTTTTTGAAAGTTCTATTTCAAGAGTGTGAGAATCGATTTGTTTTATCATATATTTTTTTGAAGAAGAAATTTTAGCAACTTTTGTCAAGGTAATAATATAACTTTGCTTGTTTGTTCTTTCAAGAAGTTTTTTCTTTGTTGTATGTTCTATAATTTTTCCTTTATTGATTATTGCGATAGTGTTACATAAAAGTTCTGCTTCTTCAAGATAGTGTGTTGTTAAAATAATTGTTGTGCCTTCTTTATTTAGTTTGTTTAAGAAATCCCACATTCCTCGACGTAATTCAACATCAACACCTGCCGTTGGTTCATCAAGAATGAGAATTTTTGGATTGTGAACTAAGCCTCGTGCAATCATTAATCTTCTTTTCATACCGCCAGAGAGTGTTCTTGATGGAACATCTTTTTTTTCCCAGAGTCCAAGTTCTTTAAGGAGATATTCTGCTTTTTTTTCAGCAATTAATCTTGGTATTCCATAATAACCTGCTTGATCTACAACAATATCAAATACTTTTTCAAAAATGTTAAAATTCATTTCTTGTGGAACAACACCTATAAAACTTTTGGCAGAATTAAAATCTGTGTCTATGTCTTTAGTAAAAATTGAAACCTTTCCACTTGTCTTATTTACAAGACTTGTGAGAATTCCAATTATTGTTGTTTTTCCTGCGCCATTTTGTCCGAGTAAACCAAAGAAATCACCTTCTTTTATGGTAAGATTAATTCCTTGAAGGGCCTTTGTACCATTTGCATAGGTTTTTTCAAGATTAGTAAGAGTTATTGCATCCATCTTTTTGAGGAAAAATTACTTCTTTTTATAGACGTAGGGTTCTTTTATATATGACAAGTTTTTGAGAGTTCATTAAAAAAAATAATCTGCAGAAAAGAAGTTAATCTTTTTATACTTCCTCTTAATCTTGCGTTTTATGCTCGTCGGAATTGTTGGAAAGCCAAATTGTGGAAAGTCTACGTTTTTTAAAGCAGTAACTCTTGCAGATGTTCTTATTGCAAATTATCCTTTTGCAACAATTGTTCCAAATAAAGGATTTGGTCATGTCAGAATGGATTGTGCTGATACTTTTTTTAACACGCAGTGTAATCCTCGTTTTGGATTTTGTATGGATCACAAAAGGTTTGTTCCAATTGAAGTAATTGATGTTGCAGGTCTTGTTCCTGGTGCGTACGAAGGAAAAGGAATGGGTAATCAGTTTCTCGACGATCTTCGTCAGGCAGATGTTCTTATTCACGTTATTGATTGTTCTGGCGGTACAAATGAAAAAGGCGAAGTAATTCAAACAGGAACGTATGACCCTGCAAATGATATAAAATTTTTAGAAATAGAACTTGATATGTGGTATCTGGGTATTTTAAAAAAGGGCTGGGAAAAATTTGCAAGACAACTCCAGCAAGAACAGCAATCAATTGAAAGACCACTTGCAAAACAACTTTCAGGTCTTGGAGTTTCTGAAGATTTAATTAAAGAAACATTGAGACGATTACAATTTGATGTTTTAAAACCAACGTTGTGGACTGAAGAACAACTTCTTTTACTAAGTCAAGAGTTGCGAAAGAAAACAAAACCTATGGTAATTGCAGCAAATAAAATTGATGTGGGAGTTGCAAAAGAAAATTTAGATAGATTGCAAAAGCAATTTCCCGAATATATTATTATTGGCTGCTCTGCAGAATCAGAACTTGCATTAAAGGAAGCTGCAAAAAGAGAATTACTTTCTTACATTCCCGGTGATAAAACAGTATCTATAAAGGGAACACTTAGTGATGCACAGAAAAAAGCAATAGAATTTATTCAAAAAAAGGTGCTTGAAAAAAATGATGGAACTGGTGTTCAAAAAATCTTGAATACTGCTGTTTTTGACATGCTTAAATATATTGCAATCTATCCTGGTGGCGTTAATAATTTAGTTGATTCGCAAGGACGAACACTTCCTGATTGTTTTCTTTTAAAACCCAACAGTACCGCACTTGATTTTGCATTTAAACTTCATACTGATTTTGGAAAAAACTTTATTCGCGCAATAGATGTTAAAACAAAAAGAACTGTTGGAAAGGATCATCTTCTCAAACAAGGTGACGTTGTTGAACTTATGACGAGTAAGTAATTTGTTTTATTTTATTTAAATTTTAAAACTATTTTTTTAAGCTTTAAAAATTTCTTTTACTCTTTCATTACAATTCCAACAGGACAATGATCTGATCCCATTACTTTTGGAAGAATAAAAGATTCTTGCAATTCTTTTCGTAATTCTTTACTGATGAGAAAATAGTCAATTCGCCATCCGATGTTTCTTGCTCGTAAATTATTCCACGCACCCCACCAAGAATAATGTTTGCCTTCTTTTGTAAATTCTCTAAAGCTGTCGATAAAACCAGAATCAATAAATGATTGAAAACCATCAATTTCAATTTGAGTATATCCTGCTGTTTTATTATAATTCTCATCTGGATTTGCAAGATCTATTTTTGTGTGTGCAACATTTAAGTCTCCGCAGACAACAACGGGTTTCTTTTTTTCAAGTCCCTTGAGATGTTCTAAAAAATGTGTATCCCACATTGACCTATAACTGAGTCTTGGAAATCCTCTTCCAGAGTTTGGAACATAGACATTTACTAAAAAATATTTTTCAAATTCAAGAGTAATTACTCTTCCTTCTTGATCATGTTCTTCTTTTTGAATTCCATATGATACAGAGAGTGGTTTTTTGTTTGTAAATATTGCAGTTCCTGAGTAACCTGGTCTTTTTGCAGAATTCCAAAAGTGATGTTTGTATTCTTCAAATATTTTTCCAACCTGTTCTTGTTTTGCTTTTGTTTCTTGCAGACAGAAAACGTCTGGTTTAATTTCTTTGAGAATGGGATCGAAACTATTTCTTCTCAGACATGCACGAATCCCATTGACGTTCCAAGAGATGAATTTCATGTTTCATAATTATTTTTTTAAATATTTTTTTATTTTTTGATTCTATTTCCTTTTAATCTTTTACTCTACTTTCTCTTTTCTCCTTCATCTTTTAAACTTTTAAAGGTTGTTGCAAGGTCAATAACATATTTTCCTTCTGCAAGTTTGTAGACGAGAGGATCGTTTTTGAATAAGTGTACAAGGTCAAGTTCGAATTTTCCGGGTTCAACAACTCTGATTGCTTCAAAATCTAAAATAATTGGTTCTTCTTCATCTTTTCTTTCTTCATCAACGAGTTCAAGAACGTCTTGTTCGATTTGTTCTTTTTGTTGTACAGAAAGAGTTGTAGTAATTGCTTTTGCTTTTTCAAGTGATTCTTTGCGAACAAAAAAGAAAAGTTTTGCGCCACATGAACAGCCTTTGAGAATACTTTCTGATCCATCATGATATAATGTTCCGCATCGTACGCATTGGTGTGGCATAGAATACTCAAAATAAGGATGTGTTCTTAAATTATTGTATATAGAAAGCGAAAAGAGTAAAGAAAAGGGATATGTTATTTTTTTATCTTTTCTTTTTCTTGAGTTTCAATTTATTCACTTCTCTTGTTAAAAGTTGAATTTTACTCGGATCTTTTTTAATTTCTGTAACCACAGATGCGGGTCCAATAATTGTTAAACCTAATCTTTGACCTGCAAGCATATTGACAAGATTTGTTTTAATTTTTTTGAGAAGATCATCCGTTTCATTTACGGGGTTAATTACTGCAAGTTCAATACCAGTAAACTCCTCATCAATTTCTTCCATTGTTGTTTTTATGAGTTCAGTTTCTTCTTCTCGTCTGAGTCTACCTTCTAAGAGAACAATTTTATTTTGTTTTGCAATACTCAGTAATTTTTTTATTCGTCCAATAGAACTTAAATGTTCTATCTCTCGATACGGAATAAATTCCAATGTTAACATCTGTTTGACCTCTTTTTTAATTGTTTATGCCTTTTATTTTGATGACGTATTTTTGTTTGATCTTTTTTATTATTTTTGCGTTTATTTCTTTTTGAATTTTTGGGTGTTACTGAGTAATTTTAAGTAATGAGTATCTTTTTATTTTACTAAAGTAAAGAGCGCTTCATAAAATTCATCAATATTATTTCCGAACTTTGCGCTAATCCCGACGACAGCATATTGGGGGAATGCTGATTCTACTTTTTTTATTTTCGCTTTTCGTAAGTCAACTTTATTTGCAACGATTAATACAGGAATTTGTCTTGCGGCAAGATTTCCGATGATAGTGATATTTACTTGAGAATAAGGATCTTTTGTTGTATCAAGAACAACGACAACAACATCCATGTTGTCGAGCCATTTTATTGATTCAATAACTCCTTTTGTTGCTTCCTTTGCGCGCTTTTTTGATTCTTTATCACTTAAACCGTGCTTGAGAAAATCTTCATAATCAATTTTTGTTGCAATACCTGGTGTATCAACAAGGTTAAATCGTAATTCTTTGTTATTTGAATTAATAACTTCTTCTTCTTTGATTTGGATTTCTCTTGTTTCGTGTGCGATTGGTGAAACTGTTCCCATATCTTCACCAAGCCAATCTTGGCATATTCTGTTTGCAAGAGTGGTTTTTCCTCCATTTGGTGGACCATAAAGTCCAAGTTTGAGTTTCTTTTTTTTACTAAACAAATCTTTAAAGACTCGGTTAATGAATTTTTTGAAAATGTCAATCATGTTTTTTCTTGCTTAACCTCTGCTTTATATATTTTTTGTCCCTATTTTGGCGGGGCATTTCTTGTATGCTGAATTGAGTAGGTTATTCTATTTTACAATGATGCATATTAGAATAGAGATAATTTATTTTAAAGATTCTTAAAAAGATTGTCTCATAGTAAAATTAGATTGTCTTATAGTGGATTTATCCGCAATCTTTTTATAATCAAGAGCAATTTAGATGTAGTATGCGTACAGAGGTAAGAGAAGATATTCTTTCTATACTGAGTGAATCAATTCAGATACTTCTTCCTAAAAAAGAAGTAAATATAGCAGAACTTAATGAATTAAGTAATCACACCATTCATGATATTTTTTTATATCAAGATGAAGATGCAATTTCTATTGCACTTCTTATTTATTCGATGTATAAAATTCTTTCAAGAGATCCAGAAAATAGTATTATACATAATCAAGTTTTACAATCTCTTAAGAATGCAAAAGAAGCATTACTTGTTGAACAAGAAAAAGAATACAAAAAAGCAATCGCACAAGCGTTTAAATCTATTCTTTCTGTTGATACAAAATTGCGATTATATTATCAAGAAATTTTAGATAAAGCAAAAATTTCTAAGGGTTCAAAATTATACGAACATGGAATCTCTGTTGCGCAGATTGCAAGTCTTCTTGGCATATCTCAATGGGATCTTATGAATTACATTGGTAAAACACAAATTGTTGATTGTCAAGAATGTAAAAGTGACGTTAAATCCCGTCTCAAATTTACAAAGGAGTTTTTTTCATGAAAACACTTTTTTTTGATGCAGGACCAATTATTAGTCTGACAACAAATAATCTTCTTTGGGTTTTAAGAGATCTAAAACTAAGTTTTAAAGGAAATTTTTGTTTTGTTCCTGCAGTAAAACAAGAAGTTATTGATAAACCATTTACTTCAAAACAATTTAAATTTGAATCATTACAAGTACAAAGACTTCTTCGTGAAAAAGTGTTCACTGTAATTTCCAGTCAGGAAATTGTCTCACTCGCAGAAGAATTGTCTGATCTTGCAAATAATTGTTTTCTTTCAAAGGGAACGTATTTACAAATTGTCCATTCGGGAGAAATGCAAACTGTTGCAGCTGCACTTCTTTCTGATTCATCCGCAGTTGTCATAGATGAAAGAACAACAAGAGTTCTTATGGAAGACCCAGGTAGTCTTGCTGGAATTCTTGAACATAAATTACAGACAAAAATTGAAACTGATGCGAACAGCATTAATGAGTTTATTCGTCGAACAAAAGACTTGAAAGTTCTTCGATCTGTTGAGATTATTGTTTTTGCTTATGAAAAAGGACTTCTTGATCGATTTCTTCCTTTAAGTAAGGACCCTTCTAAAGACCTTCTTACTGCTGTTTTATGGGGACTTAAACTTCATGGTTGTGCGATATCTGAGCGTGAGATAGAAGAGATAGTGAAGATTGAAAAGAAGAAATAGATAAAGATTGGGCGAAGAAGAGTTAGAGAAGAGTTAGAGAAGAGTTAGA
>OBEQ010583361.1_pt1 | contig 14514 bp, 6 predicted proteins | sample 1670901 | NCBI WGS metagenome assembly OBEQ01 (sample SAMEA104232315, study PRJEB22302) | groundwater metagenome | biome: forest; feature: aquifer; material: groundwater | place: USA | collected 2011-08-07 | depth 5.4 m
ATAACGGGTATGGTATTTAATGATATTAACCGCGACGGAATTTACAATAGTGGTGATAGCCTTGTTGAAGGATGGAAAGTTTACCTCTCCGGAACAGTTTCAGATACGCAAATGACTGATAAAAACGGGCTTTATGCATTTTCAAATTTAGTTAGCGGAGATTATGCTGTTAAGGAAGAGTTACCACCAAATTCTTTCCAATCATATCCACTCGGCGGTTCTTATCGTATTAGAATAAACGGAGAGCAAACCTTTAATGGACAAGATTTCGGAAACGTTACTACCTCTGAAATAACCATAAAATCAATTCAAGAAGATTCACTTTCATGGTTACAGCAGTTAGATGCCGGATCGGGAAATTGGAGTTACCAAGCAGCACAGCGTGCCATAACTCCGACCAATCTTGATGACACAGTAACAATCACCGGGCTTTGCGTTATCCCTCCAAAGATACTCGGGTACACAGCAAATGGTTTTACAATGGTGTTATATGATACGGGAGCAGGTAGCGCTCCGTGGCATGGAATATTTGTACGTTGCAATGCTCCCACTGATACATTGCAAAATATTGCCGATGGGTTTTTAAATGTTCATGCGGGTGATATTATAAAATTAACAGGTGTCATAAATGAGTTTCCGTATGGCAATGTGAACAGTTTGACACAATTCCAGCCTGTTCCGGGAATTCCGATAACAATTTTGAACCCGGGAAATCCGGCAGAAATTCCTCCTCCGGCAGATTTGGGAGATAATGTAAGTGTATTTTACCAAGGACCCTATATCAGTACGGGTCCGTATCATGTTCATTATAGCACAGGTGAACCGCGAGAGGGTACGATTGTTAAATTTCACAATCTTGCTGTATCCTCGTGGCATAATGTAGATGGTAGATTATCGTTTGATATGACCGACGCGTATGGAAACACAATTGCGTTTTGTGATGCCTCAATATGGTTTACGGAAGGTCCGTGGAGAGATTCTGCATCAACATGGTTGGTACCTCCCACCTATACTTCAATTGAAGAAATCAGCGGATTGATTCTCCAAATTTCAGGGGGCGGTGCAGCACATGGTTATGTTATTGCGCCAATTTATCCGAATGATATTCAGTTAAATTATCCTAACCCCCAAATTTCGAATCATGAGCGCATCCCTATTATTATTCAAACTGTGACACCGTTTGAAATTCGAGCATTGGTTGAACGACCGGAAGGTGGTTTCCCAATAGACAGCGTCTTTTGTTTGATGAGTGTAAATTATGGTTCATTTATTAAAACCGCTATGAGTAAAATTGATACCGGAAACATGTATGGAGCTACTTTTTCAGGATTTCCCTCCGGTGATTTTATTCGTTACTTTATCCAAGCGATTGATACCGCCGGACAATCAACAATTCTTGCATATCAAGATAATAGTGTAAGTTACTCCGATACATCGCTTGGCGTATTTAATTTTACCGTTCTGAACCACGCGCCTACTCTGTATGATATTCAATACACGACGAATGTGAACGGGGCAAGTCGTTACATTGGCGCAAACGTTACGTTACAAGGTATTGTTACTGCTGATTCAAACGATATGCTGGTAAGTGGTTACACGAATTATGATACACATGCTTATTATCTCCAATCAGGGAACGAACCGTGGAGCGGAATTTGGCTTGTTGCAGGAGCAGGAGATACTTCATTAGGAAGGGTTCACAGAGGTGATAGCATTAGCGTTGCAGGAATTGTCACTGAAACTAATCATGTAACACAACTCAACTCAATCGTGAATTCGGTAAGTGTTATATCTTCAAGAAACACTGTACCGTCACCTGTAGAATTACCGACAAGCACGTTCACTGCCGGTTCAGCTCTTGCCGAACAATATGAGGGAATGCTTGTTACTCTCCATAATACAACCGTAACATCCATCTTCCCCTATTTCTCTGATCCGAGGCTGTATGATATTAATGATGGCTCAGGAGATGTTTTTGTGGGTAATAATGGAAAAAACACTTACTCAAATGTGCCGAATGATACCCTTCTTGGCAAAACACACATACTGTATCAACGTGAAGCAATAGATATGATGACAGGTATAGTATATTACAATGCAAGCGCACATAGATACACGATATGTCCCCGTACTGATGACGATATTGTAGCGGGAAGTCAAGTCTCCTATAAGGCAAGATGGAATCTTGTCTCAATCGGAATAGAACAAACAAATACCGAAACAGGATATTATACGACAACACTCTTCCCTACGGCTACATCTCAGTCATTTAAATTTATGGGAAGTTATTCACCAGATAGTATTATGAAAATAGGAGTTGGGTATTGGTTGAAATTCCCTTCGCCGGTAAATATTCTCCAAAGAGGAGCGAAAGTACAAACAGACAGCATTCCATTAGCCAAAGGGTGGAACTTATTTGGCATGATTGGAGAAACAATTTCCTCAAGCAGTGTAGCAGTACTTCCACCCGGGAACGGCTTATCTGAATTTTACGGATATGACCGCGGCTACTCGACTGTCACAACACTTCTTCCCGGAAAAGGATATTGGGTAAAAGCTGATCAAGCAGGAACACTGATTCTTTCTTCAGTTACGAGTGGTTTGTCTTCATTAAACAAAATCAGAATAGTTCATACAACTGAACTACCACCACCTCCACCCGGAGAAACTAATCAATCCATTGATGACAATAATCGAAAAATCCCAAGCGAATACGCTCTTTCACAAAACTATCCTAATCCCTTCAACCCAAGTACTGTTATTAGTTATACGTTACCTGTTAATGGTATGATAACATTGAGGGTTTACAATATGCTTGGACAAGTAGTTGCAACATTAGTTAATGAAATGCAAGATGCAGGATTTAAATCGGTAACATGGGATGCGAGCAACATGCCAAGCGGAATATACTACTATAAATTGCAGGCAGGGAATTTTTCGGATACGAAAAAGTTGTTATTGATGAAATAAGAATGGCACTGGTTGTTGGGGCGAGGGTTTTTCCCTCGCCCTTTTTTTATTTGAAATAACGCTAATTATTTCCAACAATTCGCAATAATATTCTCCTCTAAGGTTTTTCGAAGGCAAAAATCAGGGATTCCCTGATTGACACTAATTGGAAAGTAGATTAGATTGATATCAGAAGATGTAATTCACTCATAAAAAACGAAGGAGTTCGCAATGAAAAAGATTTTAAGTGTATTGATTCTCAGTATTGTCTTCACTATTTCACTGTTTGGGCAAACGGAGTTGTGGAGAAAATATGGACATACATCAGGATTTATCTCAGCTCCTGATGGTTCTACCTATGGGTTGATTAATGATGTTGTGGCAAATGAATTTACTTATTCAAATGGAATACAAAGACTTTTGGCGGATGGCGGTGTAGCTTGGACACAACATTTTCCGCAACGAATGTATGATATTTTCACAAACAGTCGCGGAGTCTTTGTTGTTATTGATACGATAAGGTTTTATGACACTACAGGCGTATTACAATGGATGATGCCTTTAAAAAATCTGAATGGTCAACATGCGAATACAGACAATGACGGAAATCTAATTTTCGTTCAATATACTACCAATGGATCAATTATAGATGATTCTCTTGTATCAATTAATCCAAACGGAGAAACTCTTTTCAAAATATATATTCCAAAGGTAACAATAAAAAATACAGGATTTACGTATAACGGCATTGGTTATGCCAAGCCTTATGACGATGGAAAAGGCAATATTTGGGTTTTTGGAGAAAGCAACGAACAAATGACTGAATCTTCAGGAGACTATACAGGAGTAACATATTTACATGCTTTTGTTTTTAGTAAAACTACAAAAACATTACTGAAGAGTAAATCATTTTTATCTATTACAGCAAGATATGAAGAACGATATAAAAAAGGAGCAATCGTAAAAAGATTTGATGAATATTTTCCACTTTTTGACAATTCTAATTTTCTCGTTGTAGATGGAACATTTGTCCTTTCAGCTGACCATTCCATTAGTATTTGTGGGTGGGACAAAAAGGGACATCAGACATATAATAATACCAGAAATTGGCAATGGTTAACAATCAAACCTGATCTAAAAGTGAAAATGTTTAGCATATCAGGAACAGGTAAACGCATTTCAACAGATCTCCTCGAACATGGTCGTGAAGACGACTATTCAGGGGTTCATGATTACTGTGCTGACGCTAATGGTAATGTTTATTTAATGGGAACTTTCTCCAAAGGGGTATCAACAAACGATGTAGGGAAATATCATCCTGAACTTGCTGTAATAAAATTTGATCCGATTAAAAATAAAATACTTTCAAAATCAATGGGACTTGTTAAATTTCAATACAGTCCACCATCGTTTAAGTGTTTTCTTACCTCAAATAATTCTTTATTCATAGCATCCCAAATACAAAATTCTACTCGAACTGCATATATTGTTGATATCAGCGTGAAGAAACCATCAGCAACAACAATTTCATTTCCCGGTGTAGTCGTGCTTCCCTATACATTACAAAAGAATACAGCCGATAATTTCTTTTATGCTATGTTTGGAGAATACACTCCTTACATAACTTTTTACTTAGCTAAATATTCGCTTAATGGTTTAGTACAAAACTCTTCACCAAAACCAATAGATAGTGAACTCCCTGTTCAATTCTCCCTCTCTCAAAATTACCCCAACCCCTTCAACCCGAGTACGGTTATCAATTATTCATTACCTGTTGATGGAATCGTTACTTTAAAAATCTATAACACCATCGGACAAGAAGTCGCAACATTAGTGAACGAGATGCATGATGCAGGATTGAAATCGGTGACATGGGATGCGAGTAACATGCCAAGCGGAATTTACTATTATAAATTACAAGCGGGCAGTTTTTCAGATACAAAGAAGTTATTGTTGATGAAGTAACCCTCCATTACAGGAATATTTTATAAAGCCGATTCTTTATAGAATCGGCTTTTTTGTTTACGATTTTACAACGTTTTCTGTTGACTATGAATTTATATTTCGCTACATTCAATTAACTATTAGAAAAGGAAACGATATGATTAGGCTCATTCAAGTTCTCTTTTTATCCACCGTGTGTTTTGTTCTTAGTGTAAATGCCTTACTGGCTCAAGAGGTACGCCCCGCTGTACAGGATAAAAAATTATCAGAATCAAAAAAGCAACTTATTAAACCACAACCTGACCGCGATAAAAAAATCAATAAGACTCATGATGAATATTTCGAGGAACAGTATAATAACAAACCCTCTATCTATAATAATCTTCTCCCTTTTACGAAATCTCCGCTCAGTCCGTTCGTAACAGTTCCCAATATTAATCTTTCTGTTAATTCTTCTCCACAAAACGAACCATCGGTACGTATCAGCCATAAAGACCCGAATAAAATGCTTGCGGCATGGCGAGATTTTCGAACCGGTGTTAACCCTGCAGTGCGAAGAATAGGTTATACTTACTCGAGTGATGGCGGCACTCTATGGACACCCGTTGAATTACTTCCCAATGTCTATAGTTCATCAGGCTATACGAGAAATTCGGATCCTGCGGTTGCTGTTGATACCTCCGGGAATTTTTATGTTGCCACTGTTGCGTTGAACGACAATGATGGTAATCTGAAATTGATGGTACATAAAGGTTTTGATATTTTCGGAGGTTTGGTTTGGACTGCATATTTCGTACCGACAGATACTGCGCCAAATTTTTATGATAAGGAATACATCGAGTGTGACCTGAATCCCACAAGCCCCTTTGTGAATAACATTTACATAGTTTGGACCGGAGCAAGATTCTCCCGTTCGACAAACGAAGGAGTGACCTGGTCATCAACCATAAATGCCCTACCGGGTGGTTTTGCCCCCGATCTTGCAGTGGGACGCGATGGTTCTGTTAATATTTCAGCTATTACCGGATATAATGTTTCGTATAGCAAATCAACAGATGGCGGAGTGAGTTTTCAGCCGGCAATTGTCATTGATACACTTATCTATAGCGATCTCAATCCATGCGACGCGTTAAATTCCGGCGGCTTTACCTCTATTGCCGCCGATGTTACTACGGGACCATTTCAAGGCTATCTCTATTACACATTTTCCGACGAACGTAATGGTGATTATGATGTTTTCTTAAAATATTCATCCGACGGCGGAGCAAGCTGGTCAAATGCAGTTCGAGTAAATGATGATGCATCGGGGAATGGCAAAAATCAATACTGGCCCTGGGTATCTGCAGATGACAAAGGTATTGTTACAATTGTCTATTATGATGAGCGAAACACAACGTGCAAGGTTACTGAAACATATGTTGCCTATTCGGTGGATGGCGGCAGGACATTCACAAACTCGCTAATTAGTACAGCTGTCTCTCCGCAAAATACTCCTAATCAGGCTGTTCGTTTTGGTGATTATATAGGGATTGACTCGTGGGGTGGTAGAACTGTCCCTGTTTGGACAGATGAAAGAGCAGGTGGTTATGATATGGATATTTACAGCGCTATCATACAAATTCCGGACTCGGTACAAGATGGTAGAATAAACGGAATTGCCTACAATGATCAAAATGGTAATGGAACAAGAGATTTACTTGAGCCTCCTCTTAATCATTGGCGGGTTCTGCTGATCCATAATACCGATACATCATTTTCGACAACTGATTCACTTGGATATTATGCATTTTTTGGAGTACGAGCGGGAACATATACCGTCAAGATTGAAGAACAACCCGGATGGTATGCAACTTCACCCCAACAAACAGGTCAATATTCAATTGTATTGCTTAAAGACGAACATAGCACGGGAAAAGATTTTGGTAATATTTTTGTAGGTGACAATGGAGGTATTACACAAACCGCATCAGGATGGAATTTACTATCACTTCCACGCGGAACAGCAAACGTGAGTACGTCATCCGTTTTTCCTTATGCATCTTCAAAAGCATTTATCTTTAATAAACGATACTACGATGTGGATTCATTACAAAATGGTTTTGGGTATTGGCTGAGGTTTGATGAACCTGTTTCAACTATCATTCATGGAGATAGTCTAACATACGATTCAATAAGAGTGCATCAAGGATGGAATTTAGTTGGCTCTCTATCGAATACTATCGCAACCGGTTCTATTAGAACAATCCCGGATAGTTTAATCTCAAGTAATTATTTTGATTACTCTGGTGGAGTGTATAATGTGATAAATAGCATCAAACCCGGATTTGGTTATTGGGCAAAAGCAAAACAAGATGGCTCAATCATTATGTCTTTTTCAACTGAAACGTTTGCAACGATGACACGACCGGATTCCAAACAATCGGTTGCTTCGCTGAATTCTCTCGCTGTACATGATGCTTCTCATCATAGAAGTACGTTATACTTCGGAGAAGGAGCAAACATCTCCAATCTTTCAGCGTACGAAGTTCCCCCCAAACCACCAGGAAATAGTTACGATGTACGATTTGCGTCACAGCGTAATGTTGAAGTATATTCCGATATGAATCCTAAGGGTGAAGAATTCCCAATTGAAATTCAGGCTCAGCAATTACCTGTTACGATTGAATGGAATATTTCTGATGAATCGAAAGTGTTTACACTCCTTAATAAGAGCATTTCCAATGGACAAGGGATTGTACTACGCGGAACAGGAACAATGGAACTAACGAATCCATCATCTGCAAAACTTGTGCTTCGAGTATCATCCAGTGAAGAACAGATTATTCCTGCAATCTACAGTTTAAGTCAATGTTACCCTAATCCTTTTAACCCTACTACTATTATCGGTTATTCGTTACCTGTTAATGCTATGATAACATTGAGGGTTTTCAACACTCTAGGACAAGTGGTTGCAACTTTAGTTAATGAGGTTCAAGATGCAGGGTTCAAATCATTGACGTTTAATGGAAGTAATTTACCAAGCGGTGTGTATTATTATAAATTGCAAGCAGGAGATTTTTCGGATACAAAGAAGCTATTATTAATGAAATAATGTTAAGCAATGTTCTGGGGTGGGGATTTCCTCACCCCTTTTTATTTTAATATTACGCTATTTATTTCCAACAATTCGCAACAATATTCTGCTCTAAGGTTTTTGGAAGATAAAAATTAGGGTTTCCCCTATTGACATTACTTTAAAACTTGCGTAAATTGCTATTGAAGTAAAATCTACCGAGTTAACACTATCGGTTTTATTACACTTGTTCATAATCACTAAAGAGGTTTATTATGAAATGCAGATATTCACAAGCAATCATCCCAGTCGTTCTGGCGCTACTGTTCGTTATTTTTTCTTCCTCCTTGTACGCTCAATATGATGTGCGTATTAAAATTCCTATTACTGTCTCTGATAGTAGTTCTATCGGCCCAACCGGTCCAGCTTGGGCAAAACTATATTTTGGTTTTGCTCCGGAGGCGACGTACTGCTGGGATAATTTTAAGATTTATTTCACTCCCTGTGATAGCGCTTATGAATTAGAACTCCCACCGCCGCCGCCATTTGGTGTTTTAGATGCCCGGTGGACGGATCACCATGGTGTTGGAATTTCATGTATTGATCAAGGACTCTCCACCAATCTTCATCATTCAGAAAGCCCTCATCAACGTGATACTTTTAAGCTTCGGCTACAACCGATTGCTACTGTTTACCCGTTGATGTTGTCATGGCCAGATTCCCTCTCAAATTTTTTTGATAGTTTACGACTTCGATATACCGATTACTTCGGTGTGGTTCACGTCATTGATATGTTTACTCAAACTTCAGTACAAATAGCCAGTTCTGATTATACCGGTGGGTATATTTATTCTTATGGCTTAAAAGGAGGCTCTCAAACTACTCCTACAACGCCTGTGCAGACACAACCTGTTACCGGTGATACAGGCATAAGTACTTCGGCAACGTTGTCCTGGAACTCGGTTACACCCTCCACAAATGTTTCCTATCTGGTTCAACTTTCACAGGATTCGCTGTTTACCACATACATGCCAACCAGAGAAACACCAAACCTTTATATTGAATTCACCGATTTAGAATTAAGTACAAAATATTATTGGCGAGTCAAAGCAATGTCCTCTTTAGCAGGTTGCTATCAACACACACCCTTCTCTTTTGTGACTGCTTCTCAGGTCAACACAGTTACTGTTAGACAAGAAGGAAATGGGGTTATTTCAGGAACTTCTGTCATAGCCACCGGATCCAGTCCATTGTTCACCTTTGCACCCGAAATTGGGTACTACATAGATAGCATTTTTGTTGACGGCGTATATGCCGGTAACGCCTCAAGCTATACATTTTCAACTATAACTTCTAACCACATACTGCGTGTCAAGTTTACAATTTATACTTACACTCTAAACACAACCGTTACACATGGCACTATTACGAAAAATAATCCTGATCCACGTTTATATGATTATGGCACTGTTGTACAACTCACGGCAGTAGCGGATAGTGGTTACGTCTTTGTTAATTGGAGTGGCGATGCCTCAGGAACGACAAATCCCCTCTCGGTTACTATGAATGGAGATAAAACTATTCAGGCGAATTTTATGGATCAAAGGGATGTTGTTGCATATCGCACGGCAACAATGGAGCAATGGGCGCTTGCGAAAGACGGAAACGGAAAATATAAATCTATCAAAAAAGCGTTTGACAAAGTTCTTTTCAAATTTAATCTTATTGCCGATGCCAGTGGAATTCTTTTGCTCGATTTTGGCGGCACGAGTTCTTTAGGCGCCATTCTACGTGGAACAGATACCTTGAGTACATTTGAGGAGGTGAAAAAATTTAAAGACACTTTGCTTGTTACATTGGGTGATGTTGTGCAAATAGAAGGAGTAGGCTTAAAAGGAAAACTGATGAAGGTAAAGTATGCCTGGGGAGTGAAAGGAAAGTTGACCTCTGTATCATCGTACCTTGTTAATAAACTTGGTCTCCCTCTCCCCAATTTAGTGAACGTAGGGGAAGAGATGTTTAAACAAAATGCTTTCCCGAATGGTTTTTTAGTCGGCATCCCGCAGGGGAAGAAAAAAGCACATTCCGTCCTTCATAAAAAATATGGAGATGTGCAAAAATCGCTCATTAAAGTAACACGATCAAGCGCTCTGTTACACACCAATGGACCTCGCTGTCTTGACTCTATCGGGAATAAAGCAATGACATCTCAACTTATGTGCATGCCTCCCGATAAACAAAATAATAATCTTTTTGCAGAGCAATTAGTTCTAAAATTAAATATCACAGCAAGCGCCACGGTAAAATTCCCGGTTGGATTAGGGGAATTAGTTTACTTCGATAATTCAGATTCAGGTAATCCATTTAATGGGAAACTTGTCAGGGATATTGCAAAAGATGCTGATACAATGCTTACTTGTTTACCACTCGTTTCCACAAGTGGAGCAACATTAGCTGATCTGTACGATGTAATAGAACATATTAACGGTGAATTTGCAGATTCAACAATTGATACAATCAGTTTTGGCACAAAAACAAAACTTAACGGTGTAAAGCAATTGATTAACGCAACATACCTCCACCACCCTGATGGTTTTGTTGCTCAAACAATGTTGTTATCAGATCAGTTAGACGCGAATACACCGGACAGATATGAACTTGAACAAAACTACCCGAATCCTTTCAATCCCACAACGACGCTGTCATTTGTTATTGGTCATTCGTCATTAGTGAGTTTGAAATTGTATGACGTACTTGGAAGAGAAGTTGCAACGTTAATCAATAATGAAGCGCTTGAGGGCGGTTCGCATCAAATAGTGTTCGATGGTGCCAACTTGCCAAGCGGCGTTTATTTCTATCGTTTGCAGGCAGGCGAATTTTCTGATACAAAGAAATTAATGTTGATGAAGTAATTTTTTTTTCGTAGGGGCGACCCTTGCGGTCGCCCCACTTTTGATTTTTATAATTTTTATTATAGCCGATTCCCCCAAAGAATCGGCTTTTTTTGTTTTCACTTCATTTTCCTGTATTTTTATCTCTGAATCTTAAATACTCTGCGCATAGTGCGCATCCGCCTCTGGCGGAAAATACCATAATCTCAACTACTGTGCGCCAAAGGCGCATCCGCCTCTGGCGGAAAATACTGAAAAGATGTCCACCCCATTAATGCAACAATATGCCTCCGTGAAAGCGAAATACCCCGATACGGTACTCCTCTTCCGCATGGGCGATTTCTACGAAACGTTCGATGAAGATGCGAAAATCACATCGCGGGTGTTGGGCATTGTACTGACAAGACGGGGTAACGGAACTTCCGGAGAAACTCCTCTTGCCGGGTTTCCTCATCATGCTCTGGAAACATACTTACCAAAATTATTAAAAGCCGGTCTTCGTGTCGCTATATGCGAACAATTGGAAGACCCTAAATTCGCTAAAGGTATTGTTAAACGGGATGTGATTGAAGTCGTAACCCCCGGTGTGGCATTTTCAGATAAAGTACTTGAGCAAAAACAGAACAATTACCTTATGGCAATTGCACTCCCTTCCGCTATTGCCGCCGCTAATGATTTAATCGGGATTGCCTTTGTTGATGTCACAACCGCAGAGTTTTTTGTCAGTGAGTTTCCTCTTTATCAATTGCAGGAGCAACTCACTTCTCTTGCCCCTTCGGAAGTGCTTGTTCAAAAACGCGACCTTGAATCAATTCAGCAACTCTTAAAGAACAAATACACAGGAGTATATTCCAAGTTAGAGGATTGGATATTCAATTTTGATTACGGGTATGAAATTCTTATCAATCATTTCAAAACCCAAACCTTAAAAGGATATGGGATAGAAGATTGGCGGTTAGGAATTATTGCCGCTGGCGCGGTGATGAACTATTTACAAGAGACTCAGAAAACTAACCTCTCTCATTTAAGAAAACTCGCTCCGTATAACATCAGCGAGTACATGATTCTTGACCCGTCAACAAAACGTAATCTTGAAATGACAAAATCCGTTGATGGGAAAGATGACGGTACGCTTTTCTGGGTGCTCGACCGTACGCAAACACCTATGGGCGGGCGCATGTTGAAAGACTGGATCAATCATCCACTCAGAAGACTTGAATCCATTCGCGCACGACTCGATGCCGTGAATGAACTACATCTAAAAAAGGAAGTACGAAAAAAGTGCAGTGATACACTCTCACACATCGGCGATCTTGAGCGATTGATTTCTAAAATTTGCACAGGACGAGCGAACCCCCGCGAAGTCTCTTCGATGAAAAGTTTTCTTGCACAAATTTCTGTACTTAAAAATCATATTATTGATTCGTCTTCAACAACACTACAAAAACTTCATCAATCCCTTGCCCCACTTCATGAAATAGTCGAGATTATTGAAAAAGCGCTTAAGGCAGACCCTCCTCTTGCTCTCAATGATGGCGGTGTATTTAAAGAAGGTTACAGTAAAGAGCTTGATGAGATTCGCGATATAGCAATCAACGGCAAAACATGGATTGCAAACTTGCAAACAAAGGAACGTGAACGAAGCGGAATTTCTTCCCTCAAAATTGGTTTTAATAATGTGTTTGGGTATTACATTGAAATTACTCACACACACAAAGATAAAATTCCAACCGATTACATCCGTAAGCAAACAATGGTCAATGCAGAACGCTTCATCACTCCCGAACTGAAAGAGTATGAAGAAAAAGTTTTGCACGCAGAAGAAAAAATACTTGCACTTGAGACAAAATTGTTTAATGAACTGCGGCTCACTATAGCAGGTCATGCTGAAGAAATCCAACATAATGCAAAGCTCATAGCCATGCTTGATTGTTTTACTTCGCTGGCAGAGGTAGCAGTTGAATTTAATTATGTCTGCCCCGACGTGAACGACACACAAACAATGCGCATTATTGAAGGGCGGCATCCCGTAATTGAACGCCTCCTCCCTCCCGGCGAACAATACACAGCAAATGATGTGGAACTTGATACAGAAGTAAATCAAATTCTCATTATCACGGGACCGAACATGAGCGGAAAATCATCATACTTACGACAGACAGCACTTATTACGTTACTTGCTCAGATTGGTAGTTTTGTTCCCGCAAAAGAAGCCTCCATTGGCGTTGTTGACCGTATTTTTACACGTGTCGGCGCGAGCGATAACATTACCTCCGGCGAAAGTACATTTCTTGTAGAAATGCACGAAGCGGCAAACATTGTCAATTCAGCGACACAAAAAAGTTTAATTTTGTTGGATGAAATCGGACGTGGTACAAGTACATTTGATGGAATAAGCATTGCATGGGCGCTAACGGAGTATTTACATAACCGTATTGGAGCTAAAACGCTTTTTGCTACACATTACCACGAACTGAATGAACTTGCCGATATTCACCCCCGCATTAAAAACTATAAAGTTGATGTGAGAGAATATGGGGATAAAGTTCTCTTCCTGCATAAAGTTAAACCGGGGTTTGCCGATCACTCCTATGGGATACAGGTCGCAATGATGGCAGGTTTGCCCGATGAGGTAACAGACCGTGCAAAAAGCATTTTGAAAAATCTCGAAGGCTCTGAGCTAACGGTTCACGGAGAAGAAACAGAACGTGGTGCGAGAAGCATAGAACTACGAGCTAAATCTAAACTCCAACGAACGAAAACAATTGCAAAAGCGGACGAGTTGCAGATGACCTTATTTGAAATCCGCGACGACAAACTTCGCGAAGCATTAAACGCCGTTGACTTAGATAAAATGACACCGCTTGAGGCGCTGCAAAAATTGGCGGAACTGAAATCAAGTCAAAAGTAAAAATGAAAAAGTAAAAAACACCGCAAGTAATTTGATTAGTAACATTTTCTTGCATCTTTATTTCATCCTGCTCAGTGGAAAGGGTAATCGCTGAGTATCCTTCATTCTCCATCCTACAAATCTTGATCTTCATCCTATTGCTGGAAACTTTTTTCGTAATAACTATGTTATGATGCATGAATTTGAATGCGAAAATTTGAATTCTAACATGCTATTTCGTATTTTAATTTCGTACAGCAGTTGGGCTGACTTAATGTATTTTGGAGTGCGTTAATTTTTCCCGGCGACTGTGTACTGAGGAAACAAATAAATCAACTATTTACTAAACCCATTATAAAGAGGATTATATGAAGGTTACATTTTTAGTCGTATCATTAGCAATTGTTCTTTTCACCTTACAACTCCATTCCCAGACGTTGAACTCGCTGTATAGCGAAAACTATATCACATTGGGAAACCCTGAAATTGCCATCCAGCGCCCGGCAGATTCTTACCAATCACTTAGAATACGAAGTTTATCACTCGCCTTTACCGGTCTTATTCAAGATAACTACACCGATCACTTTCTCAATCCCGCTGTTCAAATTAATACATCATCTAATGAACTGTTTGCTGATTATGCATCGAAAAGAATCGGTGGAAAATTTTTAATCGGAAGCTCATTTAATATCGAAGATAATTCTTTTGGCGCGTACCTTGACATGGATAAGTTAGGGGATAATTCAACACAATACTCGACTTCTTTTAATCCTCCTGCCTCCCCTTTA
>OBEQ012967306.1_pt1 | contig 14513 bp, 18 predicted proteins | sample 1670901 | NCBI WGS metagenome assembly OBEQ01 (sample SAMEA104232315, study PRJEB22302) | groundwater metagenome | biome: forest; feature: aquifer; material: groundwater | place: USA | collected 2011-08-07 | depth 5.4 m
GGACTTGCCATCCATGCATTTATAACATCTGGAGCTTGAGAAAACCCTCTCGCTAAATTTTCTCCGGCATATACGTAATCATACCCCGATTTCTTAATGAAATCCCATGGTGTTAATCCGTCCGGACCATTGTGGGCCCAATAGTTCTTTTCTAACATGTCCTTAGCTTTCATATCCGCTGCTGCTGAAAGCTGATCATTTATTGTTAGTGCAGGTATTTTTTCAGACGCTCTACTTTGATTGGTCAGAAGAAGAAGGTCTTTGAAGGAAATATTAGAATACGCTCCTAAGACTTGCGGGTGAGAGTAACGAAAAGAAGAAAGAGGAATAGCAGTTAACAATAGAAAAGCAATAACGAGGAAAATAGAAGTCAGGTGGAGTATCTTTGGCCTGTGGTTGTTAGATTCTTGCGGAAAAAATAAATGACGCAAAAAACTTGGCATTAGGCTTAGTATATCACTTATATTTTGCCGAAGCTTGTCCTTGTGCTTTGCCGTTAATAGGAATCCTAAGTACTGACGCTAAAGCATTGGCAATAGATAGACCTACCCTTATTCCTGTAAAAGATCCTGGACCCGGATTTACCTCAATTTCCGTTAAATCTTTGAAGGAAAGCTTATTTTTCTTTAGAATCTGTAAGATCAACGGCAGTACAACTTGTGAATTTTTCTTGCTCTCCTTCTCAACAAAGTCTTGCTTTTTGTCTTGAATAATTCCAATTCTGCTAATTTTCCTGTCTGTGGTATCTATGGAAAGTTTTATCATAAATTTATCTTAACAGCTCCAAGCCTTAGGATTTTCCAGTCGGGACCTGTACAATCGATTACCGTTGAGGTATTGCGCTCTTTTGTTTCACCCGAAAGAAATCCGTCTGTTAAGCGAGCGAGTTCCGGGTCTAGGTCTTTAAGCTTGAAAGGCGTTTTTTCTCCTGAGAAATTGGCAGAAGTGCCAACAATTGGAGCGCCTACTTCTTTTATCAGTTCTAAAATTAAATTATTCGCAGGAATTCTAACTCCAAGACTTTCTCCTCCCCCTCTTAATTTGTGATTAACCCTATCTGTTTTGCATTTTAGAACTATAGTTAAAGCTCCCGGCCAATACTTCCTCATCAGTTCCTTTACCCTAGGATCAAGTGGCAAAACATACTCGGAGATTCTCTCAATGGAATCGAAAAGCACAGGGACAGCTTTATCCTCGGGTCTTTTTCTTATAGCAAAAAGCTTGTCAACCGAAAAAGGATTGTCGATTCGACATCCGATTCCAAAAGCCGTATCAGTAGGATAAATAATTATTCCGCCTTTTTTTACAATTTCTACAGCCTTGTCTAAATTAATTTCCATCGATTTCGATCTCCCGTCTGTTTTGATCTACATATTTCAGCCTAACTCTTATAGCATTTTTGGGCAAAAGATTTTCCATTTTTCCCGCCCATTCTATAGCAACTATGGAACTTTCTTCTTCAAATAAATCAACAATTCCCAGATCTACTACTTCTTTTTCGGAATTTAATCTATACAAATCGATATGGTGCAGCGTTTTTTTGTTAGCAAGGTAGCTTCTAAGTATTACAAAAGTTGGAGAAATAATTCTTTTTCTTATCTTCATTTCTTTTGCTAACCCTTGAATAAAGGCTGTTTTTCCGCTTCCCAAATCACCATAAAAAGCCAAAACGGCCGGAAAAGAAAGATTTTCATAGAGTTTTCCTGCTATTTCTTGTGTTTGAGATAAATTTTCAGAAATTGTTTTTTGGTTACCCATCTAGGTAGACTATTATACCTTAAAATTACTCAATTTTAACTCCAGTGGATAATCTGGGGGATAACAAAAATCAAACTGCCTTTTTTCAAAATTAGTGAACCGAAACTGTATATATTTCCCTAATGCTTCCAACAGAGTAGTGGCTCGAGAATGAAATATTATGTCCTCCCGGCGTAAATGGATCATTCATCGTATAATTTCCTCCTGAACCGCTTATCAAAACGAGAAAATGATCCGAATAAGGGCCTCCATCATATGATATTCCAACTATTACTGCTCCAGTTCCAATTCCCGAGTCAACTGTTGATATCCGCTGTCTATCTGCTGAAACACCGTTTGCAGTAATTGAGTACTTGAGAAGGGCTGCCGGAATTCCACCAAAGTTGCCCGAGTTCGAATTTATGCTTTGTGGATTAATATCTTTATGGCCGAAGTGAGTGTATGCCATTGCCATGGAAGTCACCAAGCAGCCGGAATCTGCCAAAGTATAACCCGTACCGTTTAGGGAATTGCCTCCCCACTGGCTGTCTCTCTGATTGTAGTAGCAACCCCAATCATTACATACGGTCTGGTTTCCAAGAAGAGACGCACCACCTTGGCTTGTAACGAACCCCCGGAAAGATGCCAACTGAGCTTTTGTTTCTGCAAGGATTCTTTGGTAATTAGACTCACTTCCTTGCGTATCCGCCAATAATCTATTTTTATCAGCTTTTTGCTGATTAAGCTGAACATTATATGCTTGGAGTTGGGCGTTAAGAGCTTCCACTTGTTTTTTCTCACCTTGAAAGATGTTCTTCTGATTTGCATAATCATTTTTGGCCTGAACCGTATCATAAATAAGTCTTTTATCGTGGGCTTGGGCAAGACGAAGGTAGCTTGTTCTTCTAACAAAGTCCGTTACATTACTTGCCGCCATAAGAATCTGAAAATTAGGGGCGCTTCCAACTTCATATGTAGCAACGATTCTGTTGACCAAAACCTTTGTTAGATTATTGAGAGAAGACTCAATATTTCCTATTTTTTTGGTGGCAGTGTCAATGTTGAGCGTCAAATCTGCAATTTGCTGTCTTGCCGCCTCAATCTTATAAGTTGTGAGCTTTATCTGGTTATCCATAACGGCAATCTGTGAAGCCAAACTTTGCTCCTGACCCTTTAAGTCGTTTATTTTATTTTGCAAGTCATTTATTTTGTTTTGCAAATCCTGGGCTGTTTGGCTCTGGCCTGGTGTTGGAGATGGTGTTTGTGCAAAAGACTGAAACGGATTTAGAATGATTAAAACCAGGGCGCTCAGTATTAGTAAGATTCTTCCCATATTAGGTAAGTTCTATGATTTTTTGAGATATCTGAGTACAGCCAAATAACTTGAGAGCCCGCCTAGCAAAATTGCCAAGATGAACTCGCCCAAAAGCATCTCCAGCACAAATACGGGAGATATTGGGAATAAGGGGATTCCCCGAAGGAAGGATGAGAGAGAAGGAGTAGCGATAACAAGAACTATCATAGATATCGTAAATCCTATGAGTGCTCCGACAAGCCCGTAGAAAATCCCCTCAAGAATAAATGGCCATCTTATATACCTGTTATTTGCTCCAATGAGCCTCATTATCTCAATGTCATCTTTCTTTTGAGAGATTTTTATTCCTATTATTGTTACCATGATAAAAATCGACACAAGAGAAAGAACAATTATTGCTGCGATTCCGATTTTTCGAAGAGCACTGGTCCAGGAGCTAAGCGTTGAGACTATATCCCGCTGAAAGATGACTTCGGATACTATCGGAGAGGATTTTATATCATTTGAAACAGCAGACAGATCTTCAATTTTAACTGTTGATATTTCCAAAGATGATGGGAGAATGTCTGCAGTTACCAAATCGAGAAGTAAAGGATCGCTTTTATTCTGTTCTTTGTAAATTTTCAAAGCCTCTTGCTTTGAAACAAATTTAACAGATGCCACATGTGGGTCTGATTTTAAAGTATTTTGCAAAGCATCTATGTCAGACTGTTTTGCTTCATCTCTAAAGAATGCGGTTACTTGAGGTTTTGACTCAAAGTAGCTTATGACTTTTGCCGATCCAAAAAGAATCAGAATGAAAAACGATACCGTTAGGAAAGTAAGGCTCATTATAAGTATTGCTGCAAGAGCCTGATAAGGCGATCTTCTTATGTTTCTCCATGTAGTTTGAGTAAATTTCATTCTTTTGTTTTCTCCTTATCTTTATCATCGTCCTTCTCTTTTTCCTCTTCTTCGATTTCCGGTTTTTCATCGTGGCCTTCTTTCTCGTGTTTTACCGGCTTCTCACCTTTTTCATCTGTGAGGATCATGCCTTTTTCAAGCTTAATTACTCTCTTCTTAAGGCTTTTAATAATATCATTATTATGAGTTGCCATAATAATTGTAGTGCCCTTTTCGTTTATATCGGAGAGAAGTTTTACGATCTCCCATGAAGTAGCTGCATCCAGATTTCCGGTCGGCTCGTCTGCCAAAAGAACTTCGGGCTCAAGCACCAAAGCTCTTGCGATTGCCGCTCTTTGAAGCTCCCCCCCCGACAGCTGTACCGGAAATTTGTCTCGATGCTCAATAATCCCCACCTGAGTCAAAATGTCCTCAACTTTTTTCTTGGCCTCTGACTCGGTAAGACCGACAACGTCTAAGGGGAGCATAGTGTTTTCAAAAATTGTTCTATCAAGTAAAAGTTTTAAATCTTGAAAAACAACTCCAATTTTTTTTCTAAGCTCCGGAACTTTACTTTTAGGTAGTTTTGTTAAATCCCACTCTCCAAATATAATTTGTCCATCTGACGGATCAGATTCCTTAATTAAGAGCTTAAAGATTGTGGTTTTTCCGGCACCCGTTGGCCCAACAAGGAATACAAATTCTCCTCCCGCTACTTCAAAAGAAATATCTGATAATCCGTAAACTCCGGTACCAAATTTTTTTGAAACTTTAGAAAGACTTATCATTTGACCTCAACTCTTCCAACATCCATCAACCATCCGGCATGTTGAGCAGTTTGAGTTTGGCCCCAAACTTTAACTTTTTTGTCTAAAATTAGAGCTAAATCCACAGTGGATGATGTGAGGTAGACGTTTTGGCTATCCCCGCCTGGACGCTCCAAATGATACTGGCCCTCTCCTTGAATACCTCCTTTTTTTAGTGTTCCTTCTACGGTATCCTTAAAAGTTGAAGTATCATTGCTGCCAAGAATTGTGCCGCTAGACACTTGGGAAGAGCTTGTGGGAGAATTTTTTGAAGAACTTTTTGACGAGCTTCCTGATGCTAAATATCCTCCTCCAATTCCTAAAAGAACGAGAACAAGGAGAATTGCAATCATTTTAGGAGAAAAGGAGAAGTTTTCGCTATCAAAATTTTTAACCAATTCCTGATCATCCTGATTTTTTACTGTTGAGTCTTGCGTTTCGTTTTGATCCATTCTTTCACCTCCCCTTTTTACTAAAATTATAACCTTCTAAAAAAACTTGCGATACTTAAAGTAAAGCATATTTGGGGAGTTTTGGCAACCTTTTTAAGCCAATTTTCTTACTTCTTCTTCTATAAAATTATCGATTTGTCCGGACAGTACTGCCTCTGTGTCGCTTGTTTCATAATCTGTCCTCAAATCCTTAACCATTTTGTAAGGATGCAAGACGTATGAACGGATTTGATTTCCCCATCCCGGAGTTTTGTAGCCTCCTTTAAGCTTTGCCTCTTCTTTAATTCTTTCTTCTTCCTGAATAACCCAAAGTTTCCCCATAAGAAGCTTTAGCGCATATTCCCGGTTTTGATTCTGGTATCTTTCGGATTGAGCGGTAACAATTATTCCGCTAGGCTTATGCTTAAGCCTTACGGCAGTAGAGACTTTATTGACGTTTTGTCCTCCGTGTCCCCCGCTTCTATAGAAATCCCACTCCAAATCGTCGTCTTTGATCTGAATTTTTGTGTCCTTATCGATTTGAGGAACTACCTCAACAAGAGAGAAGGAAGTTTGTCTGAGACTGTCTGCATTAAAAGGAGAAAGGCGTACTAATCTATGGACTCCCGCTTCGTGCTTAAGCATACCATAAGCGTATTGACCTTCCACTACAAAAGTTATACTTTTAAAACCTGCTTCTTCCCCGATACTTTCGTCTATTACCTCAATTTTCCATCCTTTTTTCTCAGCGTATCTTGTATACATCCTAAAAAGCATAGAAGTCCAATCCATTGCTTCAACTCCACCCTGTCCCGCATGAAGGGAAACTATTGCAGAAGAACTGTCATGGTCTCCTTGGAAATACAACAAAAGTTCAAGCTTTCCTAAAAGATTTTGTGCTTCTTTCTCTTTCCCTTGATCAATCAGGAGGCTTAGCTCTTCGATGTCAGATATTTCTTTCTGCAGAAAGGAGAGTTCTGTCATTTTCTGCGTAGCAGTTTTATGATCTTGCCAAAAAGAAGGGCTTGAAGCTTCCTGCTCAAGTTTTTCTATTGCCTGCTTTTTTTGTTCAGTACTAAACTCCGCAAGAAGTCTTTGAAAGCGGTTTTTTAATTCTTCCACTCACCAATTTTACTACAAACCGGCGCAGATTTTCTCGCAGGCCTGCCTCGCCTGATTTTTGGGGTAATTCTCCAAATTTTTTATATCACTTAGAACTTTTTGCACCTGAGGAGACGATGTAGCTACATCAACTACGTTTAGAGTGCTTACATTCTGCTTAATCTGGTCTATATTTTGATGAATTTTCTGTGCTGGATCCGGTAAACTTTGGGTTGAAATTTTATTTTCTGCCATAGTACCTTTAACATCTGTTTGTTTTGTCGGAAGAAAACGTTCTTTAAAATATAGCAATGCAAAAATAACAACTAGAACAATCAATACTCCTATGACAACTTTTTTCTTATCCCATGGGATGTCTTCTACTTCTTCGTTTTTTCGCATAGCTAAATTGTAGCAAAGTGCTTTTCATTTGCAAACAAAGGCCTCTTTCCCTTAACATTAAGCTATGGCAAAATATGATTTAATTTCTGTTGGGACCGTAGGGATAGACATAATTTTGGATATACATAGCGCTACAAACGGGGTAAAGTTAAATAAATCATCGAAAGAATTAATGTTAAAATCCGGAGGAAAAATTCTTTTGGACGGTTACAGGTTTTCTTCTGGACAAAACGGGGCAAATGTCGCTGTTGGTGTTTCCCGGCTCGGACTTAAGTCGACTATTTATGCAGAAGTTGGATCTGATGATTTCGCAAAAAGAATAGTTGAGGATCTTGAAAAAGAGAAAGTGGATACTTCAAATATAAAAGTTGAAAAAGGCGATTCTTCATTTAGCGTGATTATAGATTTTCAGGATGAAAGAACGATTTTTGCGGAAAATATAAAAAGAGATCACACTTTTGATTTTAGAAACGTATCAGCAAATTTTGTTTATCTAACAAGTCTTAGCAGAAACTGGATAAACGCATATCTGGAAACCTTAAGTTTTGTAACGAGCAAAAATATTCCTTTCGCCTTTAGCCCCGGCACTACGCAAATCGAAGATAAAGACAAGATTGTTTTTGATGTGATAAAAAAAGCTCAGATTTTATTTGTAAACAAGGAGGAGGCAGAAATGCTTTTGGATAGAAAAAAATCTTTCACTGAAATAAATGAAAAAAATTACATAAAAAAACTTCTTTTCGAATTCAAAAAAATTGGAGCCGGAAATGTAGTAATTACAGACGGGGAAAACGGTTCTTATTGCATTGATTCAAGGGAAAAAACCTATTACATACACGCTCTTTCCACCCAGGTTCTTGGAAAAACGGGAGCAGGAGATGCCTACGCAACCGGCTTTATTTACGGATTTATGAAGGGGGTCGATGCTCATCTTTGCATGGCTTACGGGTCTATAAACGCTTCATCAGTCATAGAACGTATTGGAGCACAAGAGGGTTTACTTTCATCTGATATACTTGAAGATAAAGCAAAGCATTTGGAGAGCTTTAAGGCGGTAAATTTCTAATATGGATTTGTCAACAATAACAAAAGACGGAAAAGCTCTTTTTCTTGCTTACGATCAAGGGCTTGAACACGGACCAACAGAATTTGATGATGAGAATGTGGATCCAAACTATATTCTCTCAATCGCACTTGAGGGCGACTTTAACAGCGTAATTCTACAAAAAGGAGTAGCTGAAAAATATTATTCAGAAACAGATTTTCCAATTCCACTTATACTTAAATTAAATGGAAAAACAAATCTCGTTGAAGGACAAGATCCTTACTCTCCTCAAATTTGTTCTGTAGACGAAGCTATAGAGATTGGAGCAAAAGCTGTCGGATATACAGTCTATGTGGGATCGGAACACGAAGCAAAAATGTTTGAAGAATTTGCCCAAGTAGAAAAAGATGCACATTCAAGTAATATCCCCCTAATCGGATGGATGTACATCGGAGGAAAAAATACAAAAGATAAGAGCGTAAAAGAATTAACCGCATACGCTACGCGCCTTGGGCTCGAGATGGGTGCGGATATGGTAAAAATTAAATATCCCGGAGATTTGGAATCATTAAAGTGGGCTGTTGAGTCGGCGGGGAAAACAAAAGTGATTGTTTCCGGCGGACCAAAAGAGTCAGAAGAGGAATTTTTGGGCATAGTAAAGACTGTAGTGGAGTCGGGCGCAGCCGGGATGGCAGTCGGAAGAAATATCTGGAAAGCACGCGATCCGCTAGGCCTAACTGAAAAAATAAAAGGAATAATATTTGGATGAAAGTTTTTTTGGGAGCAGATCACCGGGGGTTTGAGTTAAAGGAAAAAGTAAAGAATTTCCTTATTCAAGAGGGTTACGAAGTTACTGATAAGGGCGCACTGAAATATGATAAGGATGACGATTTCGTAGATTTTGCAGAGGAAGCCTCAGATGATGTTGCTTATCTTGAAGGGGCCAGAGGAATTCTTTTTTGCGGATCGGGAGCCGGAGCGGAAATTGCGGCAAATAAGACGGATGGCATAAGAGCTTTTGTTGGATTTGATGAGAGACAAACCAAGAACGCTGTAAGAGATGATGACGCGAATATTCTATCAATAGCTTCAGATTTTACTGACTTTGAAAAATCAAAAGAAATTATCAAAGTTTTCCTCGAAACAAAGTTCGTCCCATCTGAGAAGCACTTAAGAAGAGTGGGCAAGATATCGGACTTAGAGGGATGAGTCAACTTTGGATCCGACCATCAGGACTTCTTCAATAAGCCTATTCGCATAGCCGTATTCATTGTCATACCAGGCAATTACTTTAACCATGTTGCCGCCCAAAACTTGCGTCAAAGACAGATCAATAATTGCCGAAAACGAGGAGCCGATAACGTCGGATGAGACAATCGGATCTGAAGTGACAAAAAGAATATTTTGAAACTCAGGCTTCTGAGCTGCAGCAATGAAAGCATTGTTTACTTCCTCAATAGTTGTCGGTTTTTTTGTGATAAAAGTGAAATCGGACAGAGATCCTGTTTGGACAGGAACTCGAAGCGAAAGCCCATTAAATATTCCTTCAAGCTCCGGGAGAGCCTGCCCGGCAGCCACTGTTGCTCCCGTGGAGGTTGGCACGATATTTACAGCTGCGGCCCTTCCCCTTCTATAATCTTTATGCCCACCATCTTGGAGCTCTTGATCCGAAGTATATCCATGAATTGTCGTCATCATTGATTTTTCTACTCCAAAATTATCCACCATCACTTTCGCAACAGGAGTTATGCAGTTTGTGGTGCAGGATGCATTACTTATTATATTTTCACCGATGTACGCTTTATCGTTTACAGAAATAACAAAAGTGGGAACATTTCCCGATTTGACTGGTGCCGACAGCACAATCGCTCTTGCTCCTGCCTGGTGATGGAGCTTGAGTTTATCCTCCGAAGTGAACTTTCCGGTTGATTCGATAACAACATCTATATTCAAATCTTTCCAGGGAAGAAGAGACGGATCTTTCTGAGAATATATAAGGCTTTCGTGCCCATCAACGATGAGTTTTCCCAAAAAATCCGCTTTTGACTCGCGACTTTCCTCTACAGAAATTGGATTTGGCAACATTCCATAAGTTGAATCATATTTCAGAAGATACATCCAGCCTTTAAGATCTGTAGAAGAGCCTGTATTTATTGCCGAAACTTCAATGTGATTTAAATACTTTTCAATTATCACCCTATGTGCGACACGACCAATCCTGCCATAACCATTTATAGCTATTCTCATAATTTAATCATGGCAAGTTGAGAATATTTAGTCAAGGAACTTTGATATAATACAAAAAAAATGAATACATTTGATGAAGTTTTTAAGATAGTTTCAAAAATTCCGCAAGGAAGAGTAACTACTTATGGAGAAATTGCCAAAAAGCTTGGGATAAGAAATCCAAGAGTTGTAGGATATGCTTTGCATGCAAACAAAAATTATATGGAAGTTCCCTGCCACCGAGTAGTAAATGTCAAAGGAGAACCTGCTCCGGGTTTTGCATTTGGAGGACCCAACGTCCAAAAGAAACTCCTCGAAGCAGAAGGGGTAAAATTTTATGACAATAAGGTAATGCTTGAAGACTTCTTTTTCTCCATAAAATAGAGCCTCATCTAAATTGATAATACAAAAACGATCTGTTAAAATACCAAAACATGACAAAGACAATCCTTGTCGTTGAAGATCAAAAAGACCTCCAGAACTACCTTAAAGAATTTCTTTTGGAGAACGAATATCTGGTCTTCACGGCCTCGGATGGAATTGCAGCTCTTAATGCAATAAACAAATCAAAACCAGACTTGGTACTTCTGGATTTAGGGCTTCCAAATATGACCGGAGAAAGCGTTTGTCTTGAAATAAGAAAAAAATGGCCGGATTTAAGAGTCATAATTCTTTCTGCAAGAAACGACACTCTAGACATTGTAAAAGGACTTAATCTTGGGGCTGATGATTATATAACAAAACCCTTCCAGCTTGAGGAATTGCTCGCCCGTATAAAAGCACGGCTCAGACAAAGTACCAAAAATAACACCAAAAAGTCGATTGCCGATTTGGAGCTGGATCAAGAAACCCACGAGGTCAAAAGAAAGGGAAAATTGATTTCACTTTCTCCAACGGAATTTAAGCTTTTGGATTATTTGATGTCCAACAAGGGAAAAGTTATTACGAGGGAAATGATCTTGAATAAAATTTGGGCTGCTTCACCCGACATTGAAACTCGTTCTGTTGATATCTATATTGGATATTTAAGAAAGAAGATCGACGAAGGCAATTCTCATAAATTAATTCATTCGATCCGGGGGTTTGGGTATATCATAAAAGAGTAAGCTAAGCTGCAGTTAAAGCGGAACCACTACTTAAAGCATTCTTAAAAGAATTCACAAAATTATGATTTATTTCTATAAAAGGCTTTTCCGAAAAAAACTCGTCTTTTTTAACTTCCGCCGGAGAACTAAAGATTTCATAGAATGCTCCCACTATTGGTGTTTTTGTTAATAAGCTTTTCATAAATAACATAATATATGTCGAAACTACTAAGTACAATTAAAAATCAGTATGAATTTTGTATGAGACTTTGAGGCTAGATAAGACTTTTTACCTTACCGACAATTGCTTTTGAGGATATTTCTTCAAAATCCAAAAGCTCTTCCGGCTTTCCAGATTTAGGCATTTTAGAAACTGCTAGACTGTATATGGAAACTTTAGAGTCCGATAGTGCAGATCTGACCGCTCCTCCTATTCCTCCCTCCGGATAGTGATCTTCAACCGTTAGGATTAATTTTGTTTCCAATGCAGCTTTCCTCAATGTTTTTTTATCTATCGGCTTAATGGAATACAGATCAATTACTCTTACCTTTATCCCTTCCTTCAAAAGCTCTTCGTATGCTTTCAAAGCCTCATGCAAAGTAATTCCGGCTCCAATCACTGCTGCCTTATCCACAATACTTTCCTTTAAAGTCTTGCTTCCGCCAACTTTAAATTCTTCTTTTCCATCATAAATAACCGGCGTATCCATTCTTGTTGTTCGGATATAGGAAATAGTATCGAGCTCTGCGGCTTTCTCGACGAGCTTATCGGTTGAGATAGCATCGCTCGGGTATAAAACGACAGAGCCAAAAATAGATCGAAACATCGACAAGTCTTCAAGGCCCATTTGGGATGGGCCATCTTGCCCGATTGAAACGCCCGCGTGTGATCCGGCGAACTTAATATTTGCCTTACTATATGCTGCCATTCGGATTTGATCAAAAGCTCTAGTAAAAAAGGCAGCGAAAGTAGAAACAAAAGGAATTTTTCCCATCGCAGATAATCCAACCGCGACTCCAACCATATTTTGCTCAGCTATAAAAGATTCGATAAAGCTTTCCGGATATTTTTCTTTAAAAATTTGCGCATAAGTTGAGTTGCTCACCTCAGAATCCAGAACCACAATATTTTGATAATCAGAAAAAATCTTGGTCAAACTCTTCCCGTAGGCTTTTCTTGTTGAAACCATTTCTCCTTTTTTATACCCGTCGATACGGGTTTCAAAAGGTACGGTTTTATTTTTTATTTCTTGCTCAAGTGGCTCTGCCAATTCTATTCTTAGGTCTTCATCAACTTCTCCTATTTCTTGCAAAGCTTTTTTAAGCTTTTCGTCGTCTAATGCCTTACCGTGCCAACCTTCTTTATTTTCAAGAAATGAAACTCCTCGGCCTTTTACTGTTTTGGCAATTATCATAAAAGGCCTTTCGCTATAGAGAGCCTCATCATAAGCCGCTTTTATTTCGACTAGGTCATGTCCGTCGATTATTTTTGTTTCAAAACCAAAAGCTTCTACTCTTTCTCTATATTGTGCGACGTCCCAACCTAACATCGTCTCTCCCCGTTGTCCCAATCTATTAACGTCAACTATCCCTATCAAATTCTTAAGCTCGTAAAAACTTGCAAATTCCATTGCTTCCCAAATTTGACCTTCTGCCATTTCCGAGTCTCCTAGCAAAACAAAAGTTTTATAGCTCGTCCCATCAAGCTTTGAATTAAGAGCAATGCCCGCTCCGATTGACAAACCCTGTCCTAGAGACCCTGTAGCGGCGTCTGTAAACTCAAAATCAGGTGTTGGATGGCCTTCCAAGGGAGATCCAAATTCGCGGTAAGTTAATAGCTGTTCTTTTGATATTCCGCCTGCGATTTCCCAGAGAGAATAAAAAAGCGCAGAGGCGTGACCTTTGGAAAAAATGAGGCGGTCATTGAATGGGTTTTTGGGATTTTTCAGATCGTAATGAAAAAAACCTCCTGCAAAAAGAACAGCCATAAGGTCTGCAGAAGACAAACACGAAGTCGGATGTCCGGAACCCGCTTTTGAAGTTGTAAGCAAGCTATAATATCTAAGAAGGTTGGCAACTTGAGCAGCTTTATCCATTTACTCTTATAATATCAAATCGATGATATACTACTTATTGTGCTTAATTATATTCAGGCAATAGTAATGGGTTTTCTTCAAGGAGTTACCGAACTTTTTCCCATTTCAAGCCTGGGACACAGCGTAGTACTTCCCAAATTATTTGGTTGGAATATAGACCAAAAGGATCCTTTTTTCCTAACTTTCATAGTATTAACCCATTTAGCGACTGCCGCTGTCTTATTCTTTTTTTTCTGGAAAGATTGGAAAAGAATAATAACAGGAGTTATTAGGTCTTTAAAAGAAAGGGAAATAAAAGATAATGATGCAAAGCTAGCTTGGCTTCTGATAATTGCTACAATCCCCGCCGGAATATTGGGACTGCTTCTTGAGGATCGCCTCAAAACCCTTTTTGCTTTTCCCCGACTTGTTGCTTTTATTCTTATCTTGAATGGTTTAATGCTTCTTTTTGCAGACTTCTTAAGAAGAAAAAAGGCTGAAACAACGGAAGAGGGAAGCGACCAGAGGATAGCAAAAATAGGTTTTTCCAATGCAATTAAAGTGGGCGCTCTTCAAGCTTTAGCCCTTATTCCGGGATTCTCAAGAACAGGATCCACTATCACGGGTGGACTTTTGATTGGCCTTTCTCATGAGGATTCTGCTAGATTTGCTTTTCTTTTGGCAACTCCAATCATAGGAGCGGCTGCCTTTTTAAAACTCCTCGAACTTGGGATTTCTTCAGACAAAAATAATATTGGGCCTCTTCTGGTTGGAACTATTTGCTCCGCAGTTGCAGCATTTTTGTCGATCCGGTTTCTTACCAAGTATTTTGAGACAAAAAAACTTACACCATTTGCGATTTATTGTATAGTGGTTGGAATTACCCTTTCTGCTCTATTCTTACAAGGCTGATTTCTTTCCGCTCTGGAACCATGTGAGTGCAAATGCTCCAAGTCCCAAAAGCAGTGCTCCAATTCCATGCTTTATGTGATGTTTTGCCACTCCGGCTTCATATCCCGGGATAAAATGTGGAAGTGAACTTGCGGGCAACGCAAAATAAAGAATTGCAACAATTACTAGAAGTATTCCCAAAACAAATCCTATTAAGGCCAAGGGTTTCACTTGAGTAGTATAGCTAATCAAGCTAAAAAGTCAAACATTTGCACCATGGCATTTTTTTAACTGCTATTCAAATAGGATACCATGCAGGCTTATGCTGCTTGATCTTCTTGAATAATTTCAGAAAAAGTTCTTGGACTTACTATTTTTATTTTCTTGTATTGTTTAATATCTTGAAGCTGGTGATCTCCTGTTACGACATACGAGGCATTTCCACTCTCTGCAGTTGCAAGTACGACATTATCATCTGGATCTTTTGATACAGTTGGTATCGGTGTCGTAATTGGGA
>OBEQ010350312.1_pt1 | contig 14511 bp, 13 predicted proteins | sample 1670901 | NCBI WGS metagenome assembly OBEQ01 (sample SAMEA104232315, study PRJEB22302) | groundwater metagenome | biome: forest; feature: aquifer; material: groundwater | place: USA | collected 2011-08-07 | depth 5.4 m
CCCGCCGCGCTGGCCGCCACCGCCGCCGAGGACCGCCTGGCCTTCCACATGGCCGCCGAGCTGTACCGGCTCGCGCTCGCGCACGGCCAGGGCTCGAGCGACGAGCAGCGCCACATGCGCACACGCATGGGCCACGCGCTCATGCATTCGGGCGCGCTCGCCGCCGCCGCCGACGCATTCAAGCTCTCGGCCGAGACCGCCACCAGCGAGCCCGAGCGGCTCGAGCTCAGGCGGCTCGAGATGGAGCAGCGGCTGCGCTGCGGCCAGGTCGAGGCGGGCGTGGCCCTGGCTGGCCAGCTGCTGCAGGTGCTCGGCTTCCGCCTGCCTTCCTCGCGCGGCAGCGCGGTGCTGTCGATGATCGGCCAGCGCGCCCTGCTCAACCTGCGCGGGCTCGACTTCAAGGAGAAGCCCGAAGCGGAGATCCCCGCCGCGCAGCTGCTGCGCCTGGATCTCATGCAGTCGCTGTCGAATGGCTTCACCTTCGCCAACCCCATCTATGGCCGCGCGCTGCAGACGCGCCTCATCCGCGAGACGCTCAAGACGGGCGAGCCGCGCCGCGTCGGCGTGGCCTTCTGCCTGGAGCTGGGCTACCTGGGCACGCTGGGCGTGAAGGGCTACGAGCGGGCCATGGCGCTGGGCCAGCGCACCATCGAGCTGGGCAAGCGGCTGGACTACGGCCGGGTGGTCGGCCACGGCCACTCGGGCATGGCGCTGGCCGCCTACCTGTCAGGGCACTGGCGCCAGGCCTACGAGCTGGTGCGCGAGGGCGAGCGCGTGCTGCGCGAGGAGGGCATGGGCGTACGCTGGGAGCTGGATCTTTCCGAGTTCTTCCGCTCCACGTGTGCGTGGCTTCTGGGCGACGCGCGCGAGCTGGTACGCCTGGTCTCGATCTACCTGCGCGACGCCGACGAGCGCGGCGACGCCTACGCGCAGCGCGGCCTGCGCGGCTGGCGCACCAACGTGGCCTGGCTGGTCATCGGGCAGCCCGAGGAGGCGCGTGCGCAGCTCGCCGCGGTAGAGGTGCCGCTTCAGCCCGGGCAGAGCGCGCAGGTCAGCCACTACTACGAGCTGACCTCGGCCGCGCTCATCGATCTCTACCAGGACGCCGGCGCGCAGGCGCACCAGCGCGTCGAAGCGCTGTGGCCGGCCATCCACAAGGCCATGCTGACGCGCATCCAGTCGGTCAACATCGAGGGCGCCTTCCTGCGCGCGCGCGCCGCGCTGGCCACCGCCGCGGCGAGTCGAGACGCGGGCGTGCGTGCGCCGCTCGTCAAGCTGGCCACGGCCTGCGCTCGCACCATCGACCGCGAGGCCACCGGGTGGGGCGCCGGCTTCGCCGCCTCGGTGCGCGCGGGCTGCGCGCGGCTCACCGGCGAGACCGAGCGCGAGGCCATCGAGCTGCGCGCGGCCATCGAGCACTACCAGCGCACCGAGATGACGCTCTTCGCCGCGGCCACGCGTCGTCGGCTGGGCCTGCTGCAGGGCGGCGACGAGGGTGCCGCGCTGGTCAGCGGCGCGGACGAGCTGTTCAAGCAGCAGGGCATTGCCGAGCCGCGCGCGCTCTCGCGCGTCATGTTCGGCCTCGCATCGGAGTGATCCGGCGATCGTCCGCGTGCGCGTGCGAGTGATCGCACCTCGCGGTGATGGCGGTCACCGGCCGACGCGCGAAGTTAACGTTTGATCATCGACGCTGGGCCACGCGCCGACGTGTACTCGTGCACTCACCTGGAGAGGAATGCACATGCACATGAGGATCGGCTCGTCGTCGTCGCAGTGTCGGTTGCAACTGAGTGCGCTGGTGGTCTTGTTGCTGGCCACGGCGCTGGCGGCGCCCGCCTGTAGCAGCAACCCGGTCGAGGCCAGCGGGCGGCTCGACATCGCGCTCCTGGGTCAGTCGCCCGCGGGCACGATCTACCGCCTGCGCGATGCTGCCCTCACCGTCCAAGGTCCGAGCAACACCATCTTCTTCAACACCGAGGAGGATCCCAACCGCACCACGCTGTCGGCCAACGTGGTGCCCGGCTCGTACACCGTCTTCCTCCAGGAAGGCTGGCACCTCGAGCGTGTCAACGCCAATGGCACCACGGTGCGCGTGCTGGCGAACTTTCTCTCGCCCAACCCGCAGACGTTCACCGTGCAGTCGAATGCGCGCACCGTGGTCACCATGCACTTCCGTGCCGGCGCCGACGACGTGAACATGGACCAGGGCAGCTTCGACATCGTGCTGACGGTCGACGACCCGACCGCGACGCCGCTGGCCAACTGCACCACCAACGCCGAATGCGCCGCGGGCAAGACCTGCTGCATGGCCGGCTTCCTGGGCACCTGCCAGACGCTGGCCGCGGGCCAGGCCTGCGCCCTGCCCGACCTGACCGTCTCGGCCGAGACCGCGGCGGCCAGCATTCGCATCCGTCACGAGGCCTTCGCCGCCGACAGCTGCGCCCTGGCCGAGCAGTGCGTGGCCGCGCCCGGCGATCGCCGCCTGCTGCGCTTCTCCACCCAGACGCCCAACCTGGGCGCCGCCGACATGATCCTGGGCGATCCGAACACCAACCCCGGCTTCGAGTTCTCCTCGTGCCACAACCACTTCCACTTCGAGGGTTACGCCAGCTACGCGCTGCTCGACGCCGCCGGCAACGTCGCCGCCACCGGGCACAAGCAGGCCTTCTGCCTGCTCGACAGCGAGCGCATCGCCACCGACGCGGCCGCGCAGTCGCGCTACCACTGCGGCTTCCAGGGCATCCAGCACGGCTGGAGCGACATCTACGGCGCCGGCCTCGACTGCCAGTGGGTCGACATCACCGGCGTGGCCGAGGGCGACTACCGCCTGCAGATCACCATCAACCCGCAGCACGTCCTGCCCGAGAGCAACTACGACAACAACACCATCGAGGTGCCCGTGCACATCGCCGCCGACGTGGTGCCCGTCCCCGGCGATCCGCTGTCGGCGTGCGACGGCCGCGTGTCCGGCCAGCACCGCGAGTGCGGCTGGACGGTCTCGCCCGCGCTGCACGGCGCCACGTGCACGCCCGGCGCCACCATCACCGCCGGCTGCGGCTGCGCCAGCGGCGCGGGCGGCAGCTGCCTCGGCGACCCCATCCTGCGCGTCTGCGAGGGCGGCGAGGCCTGCACCGAGGGCCATGCGCTGGTCAACGTGGATGACACCTGCGGCAGGTGCCCGCAGGGCAACTTCGTGTGCCCGGCGAGCGGCGTGTACACCGTGATGATCGGGACCTACGACTCCGACCAGCAGTCGACCTGCATCCCGGCCGCGGTGACGGCGCCGTAGCGGGACGCGACGCGCGGCTACTTCCCGGCGGTGACCGCGATGATCTCGAGCAGGTGCTCCGCCGGCAGCGCGACGCGCATGTGGGCGCGTCCGCCCTGGAAGCCGAACGCGAACACCAGGCCACTCCTGGCCGCCGGCGCGGGAACCTTCGCGAACGACGCCATCACCCCGCTCAGGTTCATCACCATGGCAAAGCTCTCGCCGCGCGCGCGCGAGCTGTCGAGCAGCGCGCGCAGGCCGGTGGCCAGCTCGAGCCGCGGCGCCTTGCCGCGTGACGCGTCGATGACCGAGCCCATCACCTTGGCACTGTCGGTGGTCGGCCCGACCGCGACACCGAACACGTCGTCCCAGCCGGCGAACGTGGTCACCATGCCGTTCTTGAATGGATAGGACTTGGCGCTCGCCGGCGGCAGCGACGACAGGTCGACCTTGACGCGGTAGCCGGAGAGCGCGACGCCGTCGTGCGTACCGGCGTCGGGAATGCCGGTATAGACGCTCTTGACGCCGAAGTTGTCCAGGGTGTGCTCACCGGCGCCGACGAGGCTCGCGAACAGGCTGCGCGACGCCTGCGCCGCCTTGCTGCCGTCGCTGGCCCCGGCCAGCTCGACGAACTGCATGCCCTCGGGAGCGATGTCGCCCACGATCGCGATCTCACCGGTGAAGGCGTCGAACCACGCGTTCAGGCCGGCGCGGATCTTGTCGTCCAGGGGCACCGACAGGAAGCGCGCCATGATCTGCTCGATGAAGGGCTGGAAGGAGGCGCGCAAGCTGCCCAGGTGCAGCTCCCCCACGGCCGCGAAGGCGGTCGACTTCATGGCCGGCAGCTTGCGCAGCAGGCGGTCGCTGGCAGGCTTCTGCAAGGCGACGAAGCTGGCCAGCGACGTGCCCGGCTTGGGCACGAGCGCCAGGTCGATGCCCGCGTCATCGGCCGAGGCCTCGAGGCGGATCTCGATGGCCGAGGACTGCTCGAGCAGGGCCACGAAGCCGCTCACCTCGGCGTCGAAGATGTCGCCCATGCTCGCGGTACCCGGCGTGCTCGCCATGGCGGTCTTCATCTGCTCGAGGCCGTTCATGAGGTCCTGGCGGTAGGCCGCGAGCAGCGCGGGCACGTGCACAATCGCGATGGGCGCAGCGGGCGCGGCCTTGCGGGCCACCCATCCGAACGCATAGGGCGCCAGCGCATCGACGGCGGCCTGCGGGCCCAGCAGCGCGTGGCCGCCCTCGATGCGGATGGCGATGCCGGCAGCGCTCTTGCGCAGCTTGGCCTCGTCGGCGACAGCGACCAGCAGCGCCTGAGGCGGGCCGGCCTTGGGCGAGCGCACCAGCAGCACGGCCGGGGCATCGGCGCGCGCCCCGTCGAGGCTGCTCACGCCCATGAGCGAGTGCAGCGCCTGCATCGACTGCGAGCTCACCAGGCCACCCGTGCCTGGCTTGACGTGATCCGCGTACGCGGCCACGCCGGCGAGACCGCCTTCGAGCCGGGGCAACGAGACTTCGAGCAGCAGCTCGGCGGGTGGCGGCACCGTCGGTACCGGCTCGCCCGTCCCGGCGAGGGGGGCGCTGTGGCATGCCGCGAGCGCGACGAGGGCGAAGGTGGCGACGCGCGCGAAGAAGCGAGGATAAGGGAGGAGTCTCATGGCGCGCATCCTACTCTCGCTGGCCCCGCCCGCCAACGCGGGCGGCGCCCCTGTCGTGCCTACCCGAGAGCGCCAGGGGTAGCTTGCGTGGACGGATGACTTTGGGCTACATGAGTGCGGCCTCCGTGACCCGCCCTTCTCGAGCCCATCGTTCGCCGCGCGTGCTGAGCCGCTGCCTGGCGACCGCACTCGTCGGGCTGGTCGTCGTGGCTCACGTCGCCGCGGTCAGGCACGATGTGAGCGTCGAGCACGTGGTTTGCGCCGAGCACGGCGAGCTCGTCGACGTCGAGATCACTTCAGCCAGTGCCCCGCCCGCGGACGTCGCCCGGCTCGAGGAGAATGCGGCGGAGCACTCCCCGCCCATCCGCCACGCCCACTGCGGCTTCGCGGCGGTGGCGCATGGCGTGGCCGAAGGCCCGGCACCATCGCTGGCATCGGCTGCTCCCAGCGTCCAGTTCGCGCCACAGTCGCTGCCTCCGGCCGTTCCCCCGGCCTCCATCCCTGCCCTGCACCTGGCGCCCAAGACATCGCCGCCCGCAGCTCGTTCCTCGAACTCGTAGTCGAAGTCTTCGTCGAGAACCGAGAACGCACGCCACGGCCGTGAGGCCGGGCGAGGGTGGACTGATCATGATCGATGTCGGAATCTCACGTGCGCGGCCGAGCTGGCGCAGGTTCTGCGGCCCAGCGCTGACGCTGGCCTGCTTCATCCATTGCATCGGCGTCGCCGTGCTGGCGCCCGTGCTGCCCGCGCTCGCGCAGGCCGCCGATACGCCAGTCCTCGAATGGGGACTGTGGCTCGCGTCGGCGGGAACCGCCGTGCTGGCGGCACGTCACTTCGATCGTCGGCACGCGCGAGTGGCGGTGGCGACTGCAGCGGTGGCCTCCAGCGTCATCGGTATCTGGGGGCTGACTCATGACCTCGAGCGACCCGTGCGCGTGAGCCTGGTGGGCATCCTGGTGGTGCAAGCCTTGACGATTGCCAGGCGGGCGCGCCGGCATCGCGAGCTCTGCTGCGAAGGGCACGACCATGCATGCGAATGAGCTGCCGGACCTCTGCAACCACGACGGCGCACGCACGGCACGCGCGCCCGAGCACCACGAGACGCGAACGCGATGGGTCGTCGCTGTCGCTGCCCTGATGATGGTCGTCGAGCTGGTGGTTGGACGAATCTCCGGCTCCATGGCGCTCAGCGCCGACGGCTGGCACATGGCCACGCACGTTGGGGCCCTCGGACTGTCGGCGGCGGCCTACTGGTTCGCGCGGACCCGCGCCCACGACGCGGCCTTCACCTTCGGTACCGGCAAGGTGCACGCGCTGGCGGGCTACACCAGCGCTGTCACGTTGACGATCGTCGCCTTGCTCATGGCGGTGGAATCCGTGCACCGTCTGGTCGCGCCGTCCACCATCGATTTCTCCGAAGCTCTACCGGTCGCCGCGGTCGGACTGGCGGTGAACCTCTTCTGCGTCAGGCTGCTCGACCACGATGCAGATGACGAGCACGCCCGGCACGACCACAACCTGCGCGCCGCATACTTTCACGTGCTCGCCGATGCACTCACCAGTGTGCTGGCGATTGCCGCGCTGGTGGCCGGTCGATACGCAGGATGGACGTTCCTCGACCCCATCATGGGAATCGTCGGTGCAGCGGTGATCATCACGTGGGCCGCAGGACTGTGCCTGGGCGCAGCGCGTCAGTTGCTGGATGTGCGCGAATCACCTGAAGATCACGAGCGCGTACGCGTCGCGCTCGAGTCGGTCGGCGATGCGCGGGTCGTGGACCTCCGCTTGTGGACCATTGCACCGGGGCAGCGTGCCTGCATCGCCTCCATCATCAGCTCGTCCCCGTGGGAGACCGAGCAGTACCGCCGTGTCGTGCACGCGCAAGTCCAACTTGCCCACCTCACCGTCGAGGTGCACCGATGTCGTCGCGGACATGAGTCGGAGCCGAATCGTGATTGCCATTGACGGCCGACCATGGCCCGTGCAACTAGTCGAGCTAGGCTCTCAGGAGCCTTTAGGACTGCAGGCTTGCGAAATCTTCGTCACACGATAGTTGCCCCGCTGCTGGTGCTCGTCTTCTGGACGGGACAGATCGGACTGGCAGCGCACGCGCCAGAGCTGGCGCACCGGGTGTGCGAGCACGGCGAGCTGGTCGACGGCCCTGAGGCGACCAGCTCGAGTGGCGACGCCACGGTGCGTGGCTCGGCCGAGGCCGCGCTCACGGCTGCGCCCGACCCTGGTGCTGGACCGCGAGAGCACGAGCACTGCGCTTTTGGCACGCTGCTGCAGCAGGCGGGCTCCGTCGCGAGCTTCGCGTTGCCCGCGCTCGCCGAACCTCCCCCACAGCCTCTCGACGTCTCCACGCCCGCGCCGCGTGCACCTGCCGCGGCCACGCTCTCGCTCTACCGCCTCGCTCCCAAGACCTCCCCGCCCGCGTAGCGCCCCTCGTTTCACGAGTGAATCGAGCCGTGGTGCTGTGCGGCGTCCGTCACCGTTGGGGTGACGTGGCGCGCGAGCCGAAGTGGACTCCTGCGGAGCTCCACGGCGGTCACGTGTCCAGGAGTGTGTCTTGCGTAGAGCTTCGGCCGGCGCCCTTGGCGTCGGATGCATCGCGATGTGCAGCTTGTTGTGCGTGGGCATGTGCGTGGCCAGGGCCGACGAGCCCGCCGCGCCTGCGGTCACGCCTCCCCAGGTAGTCGAGCGCGTCGAGGCGGTCTACCCGCCTGCCGAGCTGGCCGGGAAGCGTGCTGGTCAGGTCGTGCTCGTCGTCACCGTGGCAGCCGATGGCAGCGTGAGCGACGTGCAGGTCGGCGAGTCGGGAGGCGCCGAGTTCGACGCCGCCGCCGATGCAGCGGTCAGGCAGTGGAAGTTCACGCCGGCGCGACGTGGTGACGTCGCCATCGCCAGCCGCATCAAGATCCCGTTCGTGTTCGCCTTGCCGGCGGAGCCGGCGCCCGAGGCGACTGCAGCGACGACGCAACCGACTCCGACGCCGGAGCCCCCGGCCCCCCCTCCGCCCGCGCCCGCAGCCACGCCCGCCGCGCCCGAGGGCGTCGTCGAGGTCGAGGTTCGTGGCAAGAAGCCACCGCCACCGCGCGCCTCGAGCGACTTCGTCCTCGGCAAGGAGATCCTGGTCACCGCACCGCACAAGTCAGCGGGCGACCTGCTGACGTCGGCGCCCGGCGTGTATGTCTCGCGCCCCGAGGGCGACGCCGTCGCGCACGAGATCTTCCTGCGCGGCTTCGACGCCGAGCACGGCCAGGACATCGCCATCTCCGTGGACGGCGTGCCGGTCAACCAGCCGTCGCACATCCACGGCCAGGGCTACGCCGACATGAACTTCGTGATTCCCGAGGTGGTGCGCTCGCTGCGCGTGACCGAGGGCGTCTACGATCCACGCCAGGGCGACTTCGCCGTCGCCGGCTCCATCGATTTCGACCTCGGTGTCGCCAAGCGCGGTTACCAGCTGCGCAGCTCGTACGGATCGTTCCACACCTACCGCCAGCTGCTGCTCTGGGCGCCGGAGGGCGAACCCGAGGAGACCTTCGGCGCCGTGGCCATCCAGCAGACCGCTGGCTTCGGTGAGAACCGCGGCTCACTCTCGGCCAGCGGCCTCGGTCAGTATGCTTTCGGCGGCCCGGGCGGCTCGAAGGGCCTCCTGCGCGTGGGGGCCTCGGGCGTGCGTGGCAACCTGGCCGGCGTCCTGCGCAAGGACGACGTCGACGCCGGCGAGGTCGGCTTCTACGACTCTTACGCTCAGCCCACCGCCAACGCGCAGTCGGCGTTCTCGACGCGTACCCAGGCTGCCGTCAGTCTCGAACGCACCGGCGCGCACGGCGCCAGCTCGAGCGTGTCGCTGTACCTGGCCCTGACCAGCTTCCACCTGCGCGAGAACTTCACCGGCTTCGTCGAGCGTTCGCTGGCCAATCCCGACTTCGTCGGCAAGGGCGACCTGATCGAGCAGCTCGACAACGACCTCATCCTCGGAGGCGGCGCGATGCACCGGACGCCGCGCTGGCAGCCAACTGACTGGCTGGGCGGACGCTTCGAGCTGGGTCTGTCCTTCCGCACCGACTTCATCGAGCAAAGGCAGGACCTGCTCAAGCAGCCCAACAACGAGATCTGGGACGAGCGTGTCGACGCCTCGGTGCGTGGGTCGGATCTGGGCGTCTACGCCGACACCGATCTGAAGCTGGGCAGCTACGTGCAGGTGCGGGGCGGCGTGCGCGCGGACACGCTCTACTACGATATCGAGGATCGGCTGGGCAACCGCATCCCCAGCTTCGGCGCGCAGAACCACATCGTCGGCTTCCGTCGCACCGCCATCGGTGTCGCCTACGGTCCACGCGGAACCCTCGAGGTGAAGCCACTCGCCTGGCTCGACCTCTTCGCGTCCTACGGGCAGGGCTATCGCTCGCCCCAGGCGCGCCAGCTCGACGAGGGCGAGAACGCGCCTTACGCCAAGCTTTACTCGTACGAGGCAGGCATGAAGCTCCGGCCCGAACGTGGCCAGCGGCTCGAGCTCACCACCGCCGCCTATCGAACCGATCTGTCGACCGACCTGGCGTTCGATCCCTCGCAGGGCCGGCTCGAGCGCATCGGCCCGACCACACGCCAGGGCGGCGTGGTGAACGCGCTCGTACGTCCGGCCAAGGGCGTGCTCGCGTCGGTCTCGGTCACCTACGTGCACGCGACCCTCGATGCGCCACCGCCGGCCACCGCCGAGAATCCCGCGCCCGCGTACGAGCCCGGCCAGGCCCTGCCCTACGTGCCGCCCGTGGTCGTGCGCGCAGACGTCGGCTGGTCCGGCACCGTTGCGACCGTCGCCGATCACTCGTTCGAGGGCAAGGTGGGCGTCGGCTACAGCTACCTGTCGTCGCGACCGCTGCCATACAGCCAGTTCGCCGATCCGGTCTCGCTCCTCGACGGTCAGGCGTCGCTGCGCTGGCGCGAGCTCGAGCTCGGAATCGAGACCTTCAACCTGCTCGATTCGCGCTACGCGACCAGCGAGTACTCGTTCGTCTCCAGCTGGCAGACCACCGAGATTCCATCGCTGTTGCCGGCGCGCCACTTCTCGGCGGGCGCACCGCGCACCGTGATGTTCACCCTGGGGATTGACCTATGAGGCGACTGCTAGCCCCGCTCCTGCTGCTCCTGCTCGTTGCCTGCAACGACACCGGGCAAGCCTTCGTGAGCTATCCGATGGTGGCGACGGGCGTGTCACCCGGACCGTTCGCGGCGGGTGAGTGGCAGGTCACGTTCACGCGCGCCCAGGTCGGCCTCGGACCGCTCTACTTCTGCGCCACCGCTGGCGCCTCGGCGTCGCTGTGCCCGGTGGCGCTGGCCGAGTTTGCACATACCGCGACGGTGGATGCCATGAACCCGGTAGCGCAGCCCCTCGGCGACATCCACGGCGTGACCGGGCCAATCCGCTCGATGACCTTCGACTACGCGATCACCTGGCTCACCGTCGAGACCTCGGCCAGGCCGAAGACGGGTGCACCGGGCGGGCACTCGGCGCGCTTCGAGGGCACGGCGCAGAAAGGTGCCACGATCGTGCACTTCGTTGCCGACATCGACGTCGTGCCGCGCTACCAGGGCTCACGCGCGGTCGAGGGCGCCCGGGTCATGGCCGACGTCGTCGACGAGAACGTGCAGGTCGAGGTGGTCGTCGACCCGCGCGACTGGTGGAAGAACGTGGACTTCGATGATCTCGCGGCGCAGGGAGTCGACCCGGCGGTCGTTGCCCCGGGCAGCCGCGCCTACAACGCCGTCGTCGTGGCGATGACGGCGAACTACCGACCAGCCTTCACCTGGTCGGTGCACTGACAGGAGGATCCGATGCGTTTCGAGCTGGCCTGCACTTCCCTTCTTCCCCTGGTCCTTGGCCTTGCCGCGTGCGGCGACGACGGCGGCGGTGCCACGGGCACCGTGCAGGTGTTCATCGAGGCCGAGGACACCATTCCCGACGGACTCGACCCGGGCACCATGGGCGACGCCATTGCCGACGGCTGGACCGTCCGCTACGACAAGTTCATCGTCGTCGCTGGCGACTTCAAGGCACACCGCTCGTCGACGCCCGACGACGTGCTCGCGTTTCCCGACGCCTGGGTGCTCGACATGAAGAGCCTGCCCTCGGGCGGCTTCGTGCTGGGCGAGAAGACCGGCGTCGCGGCCGAGCGCTGGGACAAGGTCGGCTTCAGCCTGCCCAAGGCCACCTCGGCGGCCAGGAAGGCCGATTTCACCTCGCAGGCCGACTACGACCTGATGGTGCAGAACGGCTGGTCGCTCTACGTCGAGGCCACGCTCACCAAGCCGGACGGCCAGTCGTGCCTGCCCACCGCACCGACCGATTGCGTCGCCGCGACGACCCTGCACGTCAAGTTCGGCCTGAACGCGGCCACATCGTTCGCGGATTGCGCGCCGCCGCAGGGCGATGCCGGCTTCGCCGTGCCCTCGGGCGGCAGCGTGCAGGTCAAGCCGACCATCCACGGCGACCACTGGTTCTTCTCCAACATCACCCAGGGTGCCGAGATCACCGAGCGACTGGCGCAATGGATTGCCAATGCCGACCTGAATCGCGACGGCAATGTCGACCTGAACGAGGCTAGGCAGTCCGCGGCCGGCGACCTGTTCCCCAACCCACCCTACAACCTGTCGGGCGCGATCATCCCGGTGAATAACGGTGCCGACTACATCGAGGCGCAGTCGCGCACGCTGGGCGACTTCGAGGGCGACGGCGAGTGCCCGACGCGCACGATCCTCTAACTGCAATGAACGCCCGGAAGTGAAGTCATGAACGCCACCGAATCGGTCAAGGAGATCCTGCTGCGGACGGGCGCCAACTGGGTGCTCTGGCTGCTCGCGGTGCTGTCGCTGGTGAGCCTGATCATCGTCGTCGAGCGCTGGCTGTTCTTTCGCTCTCGCGACGCCGATCTGCACACGCTGGCGCAAAGACTCGATGGCTGGCTCGCGGCGGGACACATCGACCAGGCGATCGAGGGTCTCTCTGCTCACCCGGCGGTCGCAGCCAGCATCGCGGCCGCCGGGCTTCGGCTCGCCGACCGTGGCCCCGCTGCCGCCGACAAGGCGATGCAGTCAGCGGTCGCGCTCGAACGCAGCCGGCTGGAGCGCTGGCTCGCCTACCTGGGCACGGTCGGCAACAACGCGCCGTTCGTGGGCCTGTTCGGCACCGTGGCAGGCGTGATTGGCGCCTTCGAGCACCTCGGCTCCAGCGCAGCCGGGGCTGCGGCGAGCGCCGCCGGCAGCGCCGGCTCGTCGGCGGTCATGAGCAGCCTCGCCGAGGCGCTGGTCGCGACCGCCGTGGGCCTTCTGGTCGCGCTGCCGGCGGTGGCCTTCTACAACTACTTCCAGCGCCGCATCGCATCCTTGCTGGCGGGCTCGGAGGTGGTCTCGAATCTGGTGCTGGCCTACCTCTCGTCGGAGGTGAAGTAACCATGGCCGGCGGCAGCAACGGGTCGCAGCGCCCGGGCCAGCTCATCGACGGCATCAACGTCACGCCCCTGGTGGACGTCATGCTCGTGCTGCTGGTCATCTTCATCGTGACCGCGAAGATCATTGTCACTCCCGCGGTGCCGCTCGACCTGCCGCGTGCGTCCCAGAGCGAGGAGGTGCAGGTGGTCTTCTCGGTGATCGTTCCGGCCAGCGGCCCGACGCTGGTCAACGGTCAACCGGTCACCGACGACGCCATGCTGACCGCGACGGCGCGGGCGGCGCTGGCCGAGCATCCCGAGCTACGCGCCGTCATCAACGCCGATGGCGCGGTGCCACACCGGCGCGTGATCGCGACGCTCGACGCGATCAAGAGCGCGGGCGTCACGCACGTCGCGTTCGGCGCGCTACCGCCGGTGAGCGGAGGTGGCAAGTGACGGCGCCGCCGAATCCACTGCGTCCCAGCAGCAAGTGGCCGCGCATCGTCGACCTGGTATTCGTGCGGCGCGACTCGCGGCACGCGTTCGCCGTGCGCGTGGGCGTGGCGGTCGCCATCGCGGTCTCGGCCCACGCTGCGATCGCGCTGGGAGCACGTCTGGCCGAACCGCCGCTCAGCGCCTGGACGGCCGACATGCTCGACGAGGTGTCCCGGCGGCTGGCACACGAACAGCACGTCGATCTCGAGCCACCACCACCGCCACCGCCACCACCTCCGCTGACCCAGGCACCGCCACCACCCAAGGCCGACCCACCGCCGGCCGCGCGTGAGCCGCCCAGCAAGCCCACGCCGAGCACACCGCCACCGCCTGCCGAGGCCGGCAAGGTGGTGGCGGCAGCACCCGACGCGCCTGCCGATCTGACCAGCGACGTGTTCGTGACCGGCTCGGGTAGTGCGTACGCCGGCGGTGTGACCACCTCGAGCGGTACGAACAAGGAGGCCGTGGCCACCGGGCCGGTGGGTCCGCCCGACGCGCCTCCTGGACCACCGGCGCGCCCGCCTGGACCGGATCGATCCAAGGCAGTCGCGCTCGCCGACGACGACTGGAGCTGCCCGTGGCCGCACTCGGCAGAGGCCGAGGACATCGACGAGCAGGCGGTCGTGATCCGCGTGGTCGTCAGCGTCGACGGCAACGTCGAGTCGGCGAATGTCGTCACCGATCCTGGCGCCGGTTTCGGCGCCGCCGCGCTCGAGTGCGCGCGCCGCTCGCGCTTTCATCCCGCGCTCGACCACGAGGGCAGGCCCATCCGTTCGACGTCGCCGCCCATCCGGGTGAGGTTCACGCGATGAGACGCCTGCGGGCAGGATGGCTCGTCATGGCGGCGCTCTGCGCCGGGGGAGTCGCGAGCGGCTGTAGCGGTCGACACACGCAAGCCGACGAATGCGCAGCGATCCTCGATCGCGTCGTCGAGCTGGAGCTTGCAGCGCGTGGTTTCCAGGATCCGGCGCTCGCGGCGCGCGCCAAGCAGTCCATCCGCCACGACCTCGCGCCTGAGCTCGAGCGCTGCCGTGAGCGCCCGTGGGACGCCGCGCACGCGGCGTGCGTCCGTCGCGCTGCTACTTCGGACGAGCTGCGGCGGCACTGCCTGGCTCTACCGGGCAACCGCGAGCGCACGACTCCGTAGCGCGTCATCGGTGCACACGGGCGACCCACCCTCCCGGTGCCAGCTCGGCGCCGGGAGGATCGGCGCATCGCGAACGCGTTACAATGCACGCGCCTTGGACCGTCGAATGCCATTGGGCGGAGACCCGCAATCCTTCGCTGGCACGAGCCGCTTCGAGGTGCGGCGGGTGCTGGGCCGGGGCGGCATGGGCGTGGTCTACGAGGCGTTCGATCGCGAGCAGAACACGACCGTCGCGCTGAAGACGCTGCGCGAAGTGAGCCCGGAGGCGCTCCTGCGCTTCAAGCAGGAGTTTCGCACGCTCCAGGATCTGGACCATCCCAATCTGGTCCGCCTGGGCGAGCTCATCGAGGTCGAAGGGGTGTGGTTCTTCACCATGGAGCTGGTGGAGGGCATGGATCTGCTGGCATTCGTGAACCTCGAGGCGGGCGAGCTGCACGACGCGGCGAGCGCGCCCACGCAGCGAACGCCGTCCCCCCTGGCGCCCCCCTTCATGACCCCGGGGAGGCCGC
>OBEQ010091176.1_pt1 | contig 14509 bp, 13 predicted proteins | sample 1670901 | NCBI WGS metagenome assembly OBEQ01 (sample SAMEA104232315, study PRJEB22302) | groundwater metagenome | biome: forest; feature: aquifer; material: groundwater | place: USA | collected 2011-08-07 | depth 5.4 m
AAATTTTCATTCTGGCTCTTTTGAAGCCTTTTAGTAAATGGTAGGGTCCATACAATCATTACATTGCAAAATGTGATAAAAGAAAAAAAATAAAATATTAAAAAAATATTTAAAAATTTGACCTCTATTCTCAGCCTGTTATACTGCGCGATTCCAATCTTGTTCAAGATGAAGATCCTACCCCTGCCGGGGTGGCGGAATAGGTAGACGCGCCGGTCTCAAAAACCGGTGAGGGTAACCTCATGCCGGTTCGATTCCGGCCCTCGGCAATGTTTTAATCGACACGTAATGTATTTGCTGCGTATTTGCTACAATACCACCCGAGACAACAATGTCCCGGTGGCACAGAGGATAGCGCAGCCCCCTCCTAAGGGGCAGGTCGGCGGTTCGAATCCGCCCCGGGACGCCAGGAGAAGTATCTATCCGATGGAAGGATGATGAGAGGAAAAAAATTGGAATCTTCAGCAAATATTACGGCAATTGCGATAATAATAATTTAAATACCCGCTATTATTAAGCATTCTTTCTGTCTAAAGATATTGGTTATTTCTTTTCCTAATAAATTATTTTTTCCAATGGGCAACGTGGCGTTGCACAATTTCTGGGTGTAAACGCTCTTGTTGGATACGCTGTTTTAGTGAAATAAGCCACTCAGAATAGTCAGCAGGTAACTCAATTTTAGATGGGGCAATAAAAACTACCTCAAATACCAGAAATAAATTTAGACTTTATAAATTCCATTATAGGTTTCATTCTAATAAGACTGATAGCCGCTTTTACTATTTTTCCCATCCTGATCGTTCTTCACTAACTGATTATTACCTCTCACTAACTGCTCCTCTGTATCAAACAAAGTAAAATTCTGACTTCGTCGTCGCTCGTGATAACAACTCTTTACTGCTTCCGTCATTTTTTCTGTAAATTGAGATATAAAAAGAATAATCATACCTGCTAAGATTCCAAACAACATGCCGCTAATACCACAATTTTCCGTTGCGTTTACTATTAACATTCCTAGTAAAAAAGTATTGATGCATTTTAATATTTCAAAAGCCGCACTCGTATAAACACCATTTTCTATTTCTGCCGTCTCACCGACAAAACGTAATTGCCGTTGCCTCATATCATCTAATATTTTTGTTATCCAATTATTAATGCCTTCACTTTGTATTGCTAATCGACCTGCCACTGAAAGATGCAGATCATATCCAGTGTGCACTGCTGAATGAACAGGAAAACGAGTAATGGCATTGCCTAAGATCAGAGCCACCACACCTGCAATTTGTTCAGCTGTCAGCGTTCTTAAAAAACGTTTTACATCGTGCCAAGTGTGGCCAATGGCCGGACCGGTTAATGCTACATATTTTAGCGGATTAAATGATGTAGAAGATTCTTTATTTCTATTTTTATTATTAGATTTTTTAATTTTAGCTGCTTTAACATAGGAATTTACAATTGTGCTAATTAATAATAACAATGCAGCATTACTGAGAGGAGATAAAATATCTATGTATTTCATAGCATTATTTTGCCAAGAACTCATATCATTGACAAAGCCAGATCCAAAATTGCCATTAATACAAGCATCGGAATTGCTACGCGTAAAAAGACTCCACGCTACTTGCGGATGATGTGAATCACTCCCGCGGCCTATTATCACAAATGCGCTGACTAAAAAAGGAAGCGTTGTCTTTGCCATTGCCAACAATTTAGAATGAGAGAGACTTATCGCGATTTTTTTGACATTACCGAATAAGAAAGCAGATTGCGTCTGGTTATTTACTATAGATTTTTTTTCTTCTGCGAGTACTTGAGATAACATAATGATCGCCCTATTTTTTTACTCATTAATGTAAATTAATGAGTAAATTTAAGTAATATTTAAGTAATATTTAAGTATGTAAGTAATATTTTAGAAAAAATATTAGATTTCAATAGTATTACAAATATATTAAGAGAAAATTAAATACATTGATTTAATACATTATTTTTTTAATTTTTTTCTCTGTACACAATAAAATACACTGTCACTGAAGATAGCGTTGTCATCCCTCGCTAGATTCGATTAGTTTCATACCAGGTGTATATTCAATGGGAGGAAGTAAAAAACCTGCATGAGATTACTCTTTCTTCTTCGTTTTACTGCGTTTCACTTCCATCGAATATATTTTTTGATTATCACTATGCAAAATTTTGAAACGGAATTGTTGCAATTTAATTGATTCACCACGCTTTGGTACATGCCCCACGTGTTGCAATAATATCGTCCCCATTGTATCGAATTCTTTGCCAAAATGGGCATTAAAATATTCATTAAATTCGCCAATCGACGTATTCGCTTTCACAATATAAAAATCATCATCTAATTTTTTGATGTGATCATCTTCTTCGCCAATATCATATTCATCAGCAATATCACCGACAATTTGTTCTAATACATCTTCAATCGTGACTAACCCAGCGACATGGCCATATTCATCTAACACAATCGCGAGATGATTACGTGTCACTCGAAATTCACGTAACAAAATATCTAAGCGTTTACTTTGCGGAACAAAAGCGACCGGGCGCAAAATACTTTCCATATTAAAATGATTATTTGCATGTTGAAAATGACATTTTAATAAATCTTTTGCGAGCAACATGCCAATTACATCTTTTTTGCTTGCATCGACGACGGGGAAACGTGAGTGACCCGATTCAATCACAATGGGCAAAATTTCTTTGAGCGTTTGAACTTTTTGCACCACCACCATTTGCGCTTTAGGGATCATCACTTCGCGCACTTGCATTTCAGAAACCTGCAACACGCTTTCAATCATGCTTAAAATTTCTGTACTTAAGACATCGCGCTCTTCTGCATCACGCAAAATCTCAGTCAATTGTTCTCGATTTTGTGGTTCACGACTCAGCAACGCCGCTAAACGAGTCAACCATGTTCGATTTTTATCTGTCATTTTTATCTCTCATTATCATTTAGGAAAACGATTAGGTGGTGAATAGTTATCTCTTGTCTCATACGGATTAGGAAATCCTAATGCTTTCATTGTTTGGATTTCTAATGTTTCCATGATATGCGCTTCTTCATCTTTTTCGTGATCATATCCCAGTAAATGATACACACCGTGCACGATCATGTGCGCCCAGTGCGCAGCTTGCGTTTTGTGTTGTTCGCGCGCTTCGCGATTCACGACCTCAGAGCAAATCACAATATCACCTAACAGATAAAAGTCCATAGCCACCTCATCTGGAAATTCAGCCGCAGGAAAAGATAATACATTCGTTGGTTTATTTTTATGGCGATAAGTGGCATTTAAATTTGTCATTTCATCGACATCAACTAATCGAATCGTGACTTCAAGCGGTCCCATTTTTTTATCGGCACTCTTCGTTAATGCATGCTGCGCCCACTGGCGCAACAACGTCGGCGCCGGTGCCAACTTTTTATCTATTGCATGCTGAATAATGATGTGATGTTTTTTGGGTTTGGTTGATGGTTTCATTTTTTTACTGTTCTATCTCACGCGCGTCATGGTGGATGATGACGCGCGCTTCACGCATCTCATCCACCCTTGCCACTAATAATAATTATTTCTTATCCTGATTCCCTTCATGGCGTTCATACGCTTCCACAATGGTTTGCACCAATGGATGGCGTACGACATCACACACTTGAAATTGCGTAAAACTAATGCCAGGAATATTTTTTAATACCTCACTCGCATGTATCAATCCAGAGTCACGGCGATTATTCAAATCAATTTGGGTAATATCACCCGTCACCACCGCTTTCGAATTAAAACCAATTCGCGTTAAAAACATTTTCATTTGTTCAGTCGTGGTATTTTGTGCTTCATCCAAAATAATAAATGAATCATTCAAAGAACGGCCGCGCATATATGCAAGCGGTAATAACTCAATGATGTCGCGTTCAATTAATTGATTCACTTTATCAAAGCCAATCATTTCATACATGGCATCATATAACGGTTTTAAATAAGGATGAACTTTTTGCGCAATATCGCCCGGTAAAAAACCTAATTTTTCGCCTGCTTCCACAATTGGTCGCACCAACACGATACGACTGATGCGCTCACTTTCTAACGCTTGCACCGCGCACGCCACGGCAAGATAGGTTTTACCCGTTCCTGCTGGACCAATTCCAAAATTAATATCGTTTTGTAAAATGTTGCGAAGATAATGTACTTGGTTTTCACCGCGTGCCACAATCGCGCCTTTTTTCAAACGGATTTCCATAGAGGCATCATCCTGTTGCGGTTCTTCTTGCTGCCGTTTTTTACCAGCTGTTTGTAAATAAAGATGCACTTCTTTCGGCTCCAATCTATGTATTTTTTCCGTCTCATGGTAAAGAACATTAAGCGTATCGCAAGCTTGTTGCACGGCTTGCGGATGGCCACTGATTGAAAAAGTATAGCCGCGCTGTTTAATCATCACGCCCAAACGTTTTTCAATGAGTTTCAAATGTTCGTTTAATTTACCGCATAGATTGAAAAGTCGATGGTTGTCTTCAGGGGCAAGCGTTAAAACTTCAGAGTGGAGGAGTGTATTCAATATTTTTTCCTCGTGGTTATTTCGTTACTGTCATTATAACCGCAAATATTGTCTTTGTGCCTAGTAAAATTTTACAATCTCTCCACGCAGAGAATTTGGTAGCGCTTCAGTAATATTGATTGGAAGCAATTGACCGATCATAGAAGCATCGCCAGCAAAATTCACGACACGATTGTTTTCGGTACGACCTGAGAATTGTTTTGGATCTTTTAAAGAAGCACCTGTCACCAAAATAGTTTGCGTTGTTCCTATCATTTTTTCGCTAATCGCTCGCCCACTTACCAACAACCGTTGTTGCAAAATTGCCAACCGTTTTTTCTTGGTATCCAATGACACATTGTCCGGTAATTGTGCCGCTGGCGTGCCAGGTCGCGCGCTATAAATAAAACTAAAAGAATAATCGAACCCAATGTCATAAATGAGTTGCATCGTATCCTCAAAATCAGCATCTGTTTCACCTGGAAAACCAATAATAAAATCTGATGACACACTGATATCTGGACGCAATTTGCGTAAACGTCGAATTTTAGTTTTATATTCCAAACTCGTATAACCCCGTTTCATTGCTGCCAAAATGCGATCAGAACCACTTTGCACGGGTAAATGTAAATGATTCGCAAGTTTATTGATGTTGCCATAGGCTTGGATCAATGTTTGCGAAAAAGCGACTGGATGCGACGTCATAAAACGTATGCGTGCAATCTCATCGATCGCCGCGATGTAATCAATGAGTATCGCTAAATCAGCGATACTGCCATCTGCCATGGGGCCGCGATAATCATTCACATTTTGGCCGAGCAATGTCACTTCACGCACACCTTGCGCTGCTAACTGAGCGACCTCAACCAACACATCATCAAACGGTCGGCTGATTTCTTCACCGCGCGTGTAAGGGACGACACAAAAACTACAATATTTGCTACAACCTTCCATAATCGTGACAAATGCAGATGGGCCTTCGGCACGCGGTTCAGGTAAGCGATCAAATTTTTCAATTTCAGGAAAACTAATATCGACGACGGCTTTTTGTTTAGCATGTCGTTCTTTTAACATCTCGCCCAAACGATGAATAGTTTGCGGACCAAAAATCAAATCGACAAATGGCGCCCGTTTTAAGATGGCGGCACCTTCTTGACTGGCAACACAACCACCGACGCCAATAATCAGATGGGGTTTTTGTTGTTTGAGCGCACGCCAACGGCCTAATTCGGAAAAAACTTTTTCTTGGGCTTTTTCGCGTATGGAACAAGTATTTAATAATAAAACGTCGGCTTCCTCCGGATCATCGGTTTTTTCTAATTGGTGGGTTACTCGAAGCACGTCCGCCATTTTGGACGAGTCATATTCATTCATTTGACAACCATGAGTTTGGATATAAAGCTTAGTCATTTTATTACCTTTGCCTGCTTTTACTTACGATGTACACGCAATAAATAGGCCGGTATGATAGTCAATTCTAAAAATACTGTCACCTTTTCACTTTTATGACGACATAGATAACTGATCTAAGACAATTAAACAATGACCACATCGCTGGAAGAACGGGTAAAAATGCTGCATCTTGCCGACATAAAACGTCATCTCTTTTTATGTTGTGATCAAACTATTCCCAAATGTTGTGATAAAGCCGCTGGCTTACGATCCTGGGAATACTTGAAAAAACGCTTAGAAGAATTGCATTTAACTAGTCAAGGCGGCATTTATCGCTCTAAAGCGAATTGCTTGCGCGTATGCCAGCAAGGACCGATTGCTGTCGTTTATCCCGATGGCGTGTGGTATCACTCATGTACGCCAGCAGTCTTAGAACGCATTATTCAAGAGCATTTGATTGGAGGCGCCATCGTTGCCGATTACATTTTATTTAAGAGTAAGAGCGTCGATTAAAAAATGCCTATTCCACGTATTTATCAACCCGTTTCTTTAACACCCGATACGCGCGTGCAATTAGATGAAACAGCTAGTCATCATTTAATGCGAGTATTGCGTGTTGCACTTCATGAGACAGTGATTTTATTTAATGGCGAATTATGGCAACACCAACAGGGTGAATTTGAATGTCGTATTATCCAATTTGATAAAAAAAAGGTGACGGTAGATATCGTGCGTTTTATTGCGCGTGAAGTAGAAGCACCGGTACGCCTACATTTAGCGCAGGCTATCGCGCGTGGGGAAAAAATGGATTGGATTTTGCAAAAAGCGGTTGAGCTCGGGGTAACGCAAATTACGCCGCTGATCACAGCACGTTGCAATGTGCGGCTTGATGACAAGCGCGAAGAAAAGCGACTCACGCATTGGCAGGCAGTGATTGTGAGCGCGTGCGAGCAATCGGGGCGTAATCAATTGCCAGTGATCGCTGCGCCTGTCCTATTAGAGAAATGGTTGTTGCAACCGAATGAAGTGGTTGGGACATATCGTTTTGTATTATCTCCTCACCAGCAACACCAGCATCAGCAACAACGTCCAGCGACATTGCCATCGCAAGCGCTTATCACTTTATTGATTGGGCCCGAAGGCGGCTTGAGCGAAACAGAAGTAAACGCTGCTGTGCAACACGGATTTATACCGCTTACCCTCGGACCACGTATTTTACGTACCGAAACCGCCGCCATCGCCGCAATAGCTATTTTCCAAAGTTGGTATGGCGATATGTCAGCATAAGTCTATGCATGAAAAAAATTTCTTTCATAGATGCACCCTACACCTCGCTAATAGAGCTAATAGATTGGTAGATATCAAGTTTTCTCTGTGCTAAACTATCATCCCAAAGATTAGCAGATAAAAATAAATAGATAATTAAAGATAATTATTAAAAATTATTAAAAGTTTAGTAAGTTATAATTTAATAAATAAATTTATTTGTGGCATACCAAATAACGCGACAATAATCTGTTGATGCTTAGGTTCAAAAAGTAACTTACTTTAATTATCTAATCCCGAAAAGAGAATAAAGAGAGAGCAATTATATGAGAAATCTTGCGTATTTTTTTCATTATCCGAATAACAGGCCTATGTCTTTGTCTCGAGAGGAAAATAGCGGCTTATTGGATAATGGCGATGATTTATTGAAGCGAGACATCTTGCGGAATGGAAAATTCAATTATAGACAAACTTTTAACACTTTCGTAAGTAGCACTCCTCAAAAAGAAGATACTGCTAAGGTGATGGGGGACGTTGCTTATTTCATGAAAGAAAATGGCATTAATTTCAGTAACCAAACGGAAATTAATGTTGGCGATTTTGGTTGTGCTGATGCTAAAACCGGTGTGCAATTATTAAATAAAATGATGAAACATTTTAACACCAACAATAATAACAACAATAACAATATTTCTCAAAGTGCTGATGTTCTTCAAAATCTACAAAACTACAGACTTAGTAGTAATGGTAGTAGAGCAAAAATAAAAGTTAATTACTTAGGAATAGATCTCATTGGTAACTTTTTTGAGGAAGCAACAAAAAACTTATCTCGTGCTGATGACATAAAAAAATTTACGCTCATCCATGGCAGTGCGCTTGATGGGAATGTATCAAAAAGAAAAGAATTTATAGAAAGTCCAATTCATATCTTGCTTTTTCTTCATACTGGTTATTATTTAGGATGTAAACAATCGGCATATGAAAAATTTATGAAAGATATGCATAAAGTATTAAAAAAAGATCAAGGTATCGCATTTTGCGCACATGAAAAATCAGGCACTCTTTATTTCAGACAGAAATATAATCAAAAAAAATTTGGTGACATCAGTACGAGTATGTTCTTAGAGATATGTGCTGCTAAACAAAAAGGCTATAACCAATCTAATTCGATTGAATTTACTTCACAATTAAACTTTCAACGATTGCCTAATGATTTATGGGAAGCGATGAAAAATCCTAAAAGATATGCAGAATTTGCACGTGAATTAGATCTTGCAGACAGAAAAAATTTTATTGAGACCTTAGAAAAACTAGCTTTTATCGTGCACCGCCCATTAGGGACTATGTCAAAAACAAATCTGATTAATTTTATAGAAGAAATAAAAGCGGTACTTGAGGCCAATAATCATTGTCTTGACATAACCACTAGCCTCTTAACTATCGTAGGACCAGAATGTACTCAGGAATATCGTAAAAAAGTGAGTAATGCATTACAACAAACAAAGAAAAAAATATCTTTTTTACCTCAAAAGGCATCTTCGCCTATAACGATTACAGAAAATACAAATACAATGGAAACAGAAACACCAAAACGTCTTGCTCGATCACAATCTTCGCCTACCAAATCCACATGGCCGATTTACTTACCCCCACCTAAAATAAAGTGATTAATAATCAATTGCATCATTTCTTTGGATAAAGGTTTGCTAAATACATGTTCTATTCCTGCTTTTAAACAGCTTTTTTTGATGTTTTTATTCGCATGCGCCGTCAGTGCAATAATAGGCACATGATGCTTTGTTGTTTTTTCCATGTTGCGTATATGCCGGCTAATTTTATAACCAGAAATATCGGGCAACCCAATATCTATTAGAACAAGATCGTATTTACCAGGAGCAAATAATTGCAACGCTTTCTCACCTGTTTCTGCTATCTCTACGCGGTGACTGAATATCGTCAGCATCTGTTGTGCTATTTTTTGTGCTATCGGATTATCTTCTATCAATAAAATACGTGATAACATCCTGGTAATCATAGGAGATGGTTGCAATTCAATAGGCACAGCTGGAACAGGGCTATTACGTGAAATTATTAGCGGTAAAGTGACTATAAATCGGCTGCCTTTTCCTTCTTTACTCTCTACCTGAATCTCACCTTTCATTGCTTTAACAAATTTATTGGCAAGGTGTAATCCAATACCGCTACCCTCGTATATACCCTTATAAGAAGGAACTAATCGCGTAAAATGTTCAAAAATAATTTTTTGTTTATTTTTAGGAATACCAATACCGGTATCTTCAACAATTAATTCAATCATCGCTTTTTTTTGGGTTGATTTTTTACTTAAATTGACATGTAAAACAACGCTGCCTCGATGGGTAAATTTAATAGCATTCCCCATTAAATTCAGCACAACTCGATAAATAGCGATACGATTACCTAAAAGACAACTGGGTATTTTATTATCGTAATAAAGATAAAATGCTAATCCTTTATTTTGTGCAGCCGGTTGGAATAATTCAATAATTTGATCTATTAATATTTTTAAATCGAATGGCTCTTTTTCCAGGACCAGTTTTGCACTTTCTGATTTAGACACTTCAATACAATTTTCAAAAAAGTTCATTAATTGCTGGCCGGATAAAGCAATACTTTGCACCAAATCAAATTCTTCTCCAGTCAGTTTATCTAGCAACACCTTAGATAAACCAATGATGCCGGAAAGCGGCGTTTTCACATCATGACTCATGTTGGCGATAAAGTTACTTTTTGCTTTACTCAACGCTTCTGCTTCTTCTTTTGCTTTTTTTAATTGTGCCTGCGTATTTTTTAATTCCGTAATATCCAGTGAATTACCAATAATACCAATAATACGATTTCTTTTATCTCTTAGCGGCATTTTCACACCCGTAAAATACAGCCATTTACCGTCTGCTGTTTGCAGCGTTTCTTCCACTTTAATTATTTTTCCGCTGGTGATAACTTGTCTGTCGTTACTAATTAACCAGTCAGCTTGCTGACCCCATAATTCATCATCCGTCTTGCCTGCAATTTCTTGAACAGACTTTAATCCGGCTAATTTAGCGGTCAATGCATTACATCCCAAATAAATACCATGATGATCTTTCCAATATAAACACCCAGGAATGCAGTTAATCAATTCATTCAATGAATCTTGTAATATGTGTGTGGTTTTAAGCTTTGCTGACTTATTTTTATTACGTTTTTTTTTCATTAAATTTTCTCATTGCTCTCTAAAATTGAGAAAGAGACGCGCACAAAATCAGTACCTGTCAGCATTATAGTCTACCTCCCCCGCCCAAGACATGTCATTGTAAGAATTGCGCTCTCTCATACTTTCTGGTATAAGGTTCAGCCTTAGAAGATAAAGCTCTGGCGCAGCATAAGCAGCGTAAACAAACTGATTATTTAAGATAAATTACTAATAGAGATGATTATATGGCAAAGAAATGTCCAGTGACGCGCAAAGGTCCACTCGTAGGAAACAATGTTTCTCATGCGAATAACAAAACTAAACGACGTTATTTACCCAATTTGCAAAACAAACGCTTTTGGTTAGAAAGTGAAAAACGTTTTATACGTATGCGTGTTACCACTCGCGGTATGCGTATTATTGATAAATACGGCATTGAAGTTGTTCTCAATGATATTAAATTGCGCGAAAAACTTGGCAATCGTGTTGCCGGCTCAAGCGCACGTTCAAGCAATAAATAAATACTCGACAAAAACACAGTGTGAAAAATAGGGCAAATATATATGCGTGACAAAATTAAAATGTTATCTACCGGTAAAACTAAAGAAGGCAAACCAACAGGTACGTTTCGCACCACCACAAAAAACAAAAAGAAAACCACCGAAAAATTAAAGATGAAGCATTACGACCCGCGCGCTTTCAATAAAGAAACCGGCAAACGCGGTATGCATGTCGTGTTTGAAGAAACAAAGATTTAATATTTAAAATAATAATCGCCTCTCCCACAAGCAAGCGAGAGAGGCGAAGCACTCTTGTCTAATTACGCTTCTTGCGGAACGTAGGTTTTCAAACGATTAGAAAATCGTTGTAACACTTCAATTCCTGTCGCCTCTGCTTGCTGACACCATTCTTGCAACGCTTCTAATAACTCTTTTTGACTTGCGGTGCTACGGTCCCAAATACTTTGCAATTGCATACGGAATTGATACACGATTTGTAACAATTGGAAATTCTCTAATACATTCGCTAAACGCGCTTTTTGTGCCGCAGGCATCAACTCAGTATCACGAATTAAAACGCTACGTGCGCAATCCAATAATTCATGACTGGCTTCACCCGCTTTTTTCTTTTCTTCTTGCAATGCCGGCAAAATCACTTCACGCGCATAGCCTGACATCACTTGAAAACGATGCGTAATCACTGCTTTTAATGTATCAACGTCCACATAGGTTTTTGCAGGTTCGATTTTTACATTAGATAACACGCGTTTTGGCACAGCCAACCCAAAACATTGCAATAAACGAATCAGACCCCAACCCGAATCAAATTCCCACCATTTAGCAGAAAATTTTGCCGAGGTTGCATATGCATGATGATTGTTATGTAACTCTTCACCGCCAATAAAAATCCCTAAGGGCAAGATATTGCGCGATGCATCTTTCGATTCAAAATTACGATATCCCCAATAATGCCCGATGCCATTCACCACCCCCGCAGCAAAAAGTGGAATCCACGCCATTTGCACCGCCCATATGGCAACCCCAATCACGCCAAATAACACCAAATTAATAACCATCATGATAGAAATACCTAAGGTGGTATAGCGGGAATACAATCGCTGCTCGATCCAGTCATCTGGCGTACCTTGACCATATTTTTCCATGGTTTCTGCATTTTTTGCTTCTTCGCGATACAATTCTGCCCCTTCAAAAAATACTTTTTTGATGCCTTTAGCCACTGGACTATGTGGATCTTCATCGGTTTCAACACGTGCATGATGTTTGCGGTGGATAGAAGCCCATTCTTTTGTCACCATGCCGGTCGTTAACCACAACCAAAAACGGAAGAAATGGCCAGCAATAGGGTGCAAATCCAATGCGCGATGCGCTTGGCAACGGTGTAAAAATAACGTGACGGATAAAATCGTTACTTGCGTAAGTGCGAGTGCCACTAACACATAACCCCACCAAGGTAGTTGCACCAGACCAAATGCCAAATCGAGCATGAATATCCTCTCCTGAATGAATACAAGTATAATAAATAAAAAAGTGGCTTATGATATCACATCACGCGTCCGACCCACTATATTTAGCCATATCAATGACTTGGTCATGAAATGCGCTCAAACTGGGTCTATGCCCGACACTCACAATCGAACAATGCGGTAACTGTGTTTTTAATTGTTCATATAAAGCTTGTTCCGTCTTCAAATCCACCATCGAGGTGGTCTCATCCAGAAACGCCCAATCCGGCTTTTGTAATAATACCCGCGCAAATGCCACCCGCTGTTGCTCCCCTGGTGATAACTGTTGCGACCACGCCGCTGTTTCTTGCAACCGTGGAATTAAATTTTCTAAGTGGCAGGCACTCAATATTTTTTCTAACAAAGCTAGTTTAGCGTCATCATGAAGAATAATGCCGCCGGCGGCGGTAGCTTGATCTGCCACTTGTATCTCATATTGAGATTCGCGCAACAAGGCGGTCGTCTTCATTTTATGACGATGATCCACAATAAAAGGCGCATAGTCTTTATCAGGAAATAAAATAGCCTCCGCCAGTGTCCCGATTGGCATATATGGTTTTTGCGGCAGAAACATTATTTTTTGATGCGACGGCAATACAATTTCACCCTCTGCAAACGGCCACAATCCAGCGAGCGCACGCACAAACGTACTTTTACCAATCCCTGATGGCCCTTGAATTAAATAATGATGACCATGAATTAATTCTTCATTAATATTTTTTAATAATATTTCTTCACGCGGCGTCATAATCGTTAATTGATGCGCTTTAATCATCTTGCCATTTTCTTTATGCGAAATTAAATGATCGTGTCGCGATACTTTTTCATCGATGGCTTGCATGTGATTTAAGAAAGTGGTCAAACGACGAATCACCGCGCGATATTCAGCAATTTGTGTATATGCATTCACGAAAAAAGATAATGCATCTTGAATACTATTAAACGCGCGCATACTTTGCATGACGCCGCCCAACATAAATACGCGATTAAAATAATTGGGCAACGCCACTAATAATGGCAAAATTACCGCGGTTTGATTATAGCCACCAGTAAACCACAACAATAATCGTTGTCGCAAAATAATCATGTACCAGTTATCTAACACCCCACCAAATAAGCGATATAAAATTCCTTTTTGATGATGTTCGCCATGATATAACGCCACATTTTCTGCATGTGAACGCAGATCAATGGCAGCAAAACGAAAATTCGCTTCACGTTGTTGTTGTTCAAAATTCAATGAAATTAACGGATAACCAATTTTAAATGTGATATACGTCCCTACAATGGCATACAGAACTGCAACCCAGACTAAATAGCCAGGAATAGTCCATTCGCCAAAGCGACCTAATGATAAATGAATTACGCCAGATAAATTCCACAACACAATTACAAATCCAATGACCGTTGTTACCGACGCAATAAATCCTAGCGATAAACTAATCGAACCGGTGACAAGCGCACCCACATCTTCTTGTAAACGTTGATCGGGGTTATCAGTGCGTTCATCAAAACGTTCAACAAAATTTTCTAAATAATAAAAATCACGACGCATTAACCAGCGATTAATAAATTGTTTGGTTAACCAGCGTCGCCAGCGTAAGCCAAATAATTGCGATAAATAATAACGGTAAACAGAAAATGCGATAAAAAAAGCGGCCAATACACAAAACACTAAGAATAAACGTATCGTGCCGCGTTTATCATATTCTTGTAACGCCGTATAAAAATAATTAGACCAAAAACTAAAAAGCACATCGAAACCCACCAAACACATTGTCATGACGACAACAATGCCAAACAGCAAATAAGCATAAAAACGTTCTTCTGATTGCCAATATAATTTGATGAGTTGCCAAGCAGTATAGTGACGCGGTGTAATAAGTTGCTTCATATTATCCGTAATGCTTTATAATTTTGGAAATTTTATACTATACCCATATATGGACCCTACCTCCAGTTGCAAGCAGTAAATTTTATTTTTATCAAAGTAAGTGAGATGCATTCATATATTCGGCCTCACATTGAGTGATATACGTTCACTCGGGCCCTGATAGTTATCT
>OBEQ010714173.1_pt1 | contig 14506 bp, 13 predicted proteins | sample 1670901 | NCBI WGS metagenome assembly OBEQ01 (sample SAMEA104232315, study PRJEB22302) | groundwater metagenome | biome: forest; feature: aquifer; material: groundwater | place: USA | collected 2011-08-07 | depth 5.4 m
AAGCCCGACACTCTCAAAGAGTTGATTCCAAATTGCGGCAGATGCTTCGTCTTTGGGTACATGTTTGTTTCCTTCGAAAACTGTTGCATATAATCGTTTTGGATCCAACCCTAGGCCTTTTGTTACAAATTCAAAAATCCATGGCAATTGTTCTTTTTTAAAGTAATCGCCCAAGGACCAGTTGCCAAGCATGCGAAAGAACGTTGTATGTCTGTTATCTCCAATTTCGTCTATGTCCACAGCTCGAAACGCATTTTGCACATTCACCAGACGTGTTCCTGCAGGATGCTTCTCTCCCAATAAATAAGGAACAAGTGGTTGCATGCCCGAACTTGTAAATAGCGTTGTCGGGTCGTTGTCCGGCACAAGCGGAGCATTGGGAATTTGCACATGTTTTCTTTTTTCAAAAAAAGACACGTAAAGAGTAGCAATATCTAATGCTGTTACCATACTATTACTATACCACATTTTGCTTCAAATGACTTATAGATGCAACAAAACAACATAGAGAAAGATTAAAGTAGTTTACTATAGGGTATTGACACAGGCTTGAATACTGTGATATACACAGACTATTCTCGATTAACAAATTGAAAAGGGTAGCTTACCCAGCTACTTTTTTTGTGTTATCTGGGGCTTGCCCTGGGAATTGAATTTATCCTGCCAGAACACTAATGCCAAAGCACGATACAACCCAAAACATTCGACTAAATTGGGGAAGAGTGTATGCCCATCTTCCACAATTGGATTTTTTAGCAATACAAAAGGAATCATACCAATGGTTTCAGGATGTCGCAATTGGCGAGATAATTAAAGAAATATCCCCCATCGACGATTTTACCGAAAAAAATTGGAACCTACGCCTTGAAGAATACCGTTTTGGAAAAGCATCCACAACCCCCCAAGTTGCACTGGTCAAAGGAACAACATTCGATATGCCCCTCTATGTAAAAGCCACACTGACAAATAAAAAAACAGAAAAAATCCAGACACAAGAAGTATTTTTAGGAGATATTCCCCAAATGACAGATCGGGCTACGTTTATAGTTAATGGTATAGAACGCGCCGTTGTTAACCAACTAGTCAGATCCCCCGGTGTGTTTTTTACCGCAACAGCAGATGCAGTAACGGGTAGACCATTATATATTGCAGAAATCAGACCAACCCATGGATCGTGGTTAGAATTTGCAACGACCCGACACGACACCATTACAGTCAAAATTGACAGACGAAGAAAATTTCAGGTTTCCACATTCCTTCGGGCAATTGGTATTTCCAGCAACGAACAAATTCAGGATAAATTTAAAAATATAGAAGAACACGACAAAAGCGGGTATATAAAAAATACTCTCATGAAAGACGAAACGACAAACGAAACAGAAGCAATGATCGAAATCTTCCGCAAAATGCACCCCGGAGAACCAATTGTTATCGATAAAGCAAAAGAAAACTTCCATGGTCTGTTTTTTAACAACAGAAGGTACGATATTGGTAAAGTTGGTCGGTACAAGATTAACAAAAAACTAGGTCTTACTCCAGGATTTGCACCTTCGGAAGAACAAGTATTAACTATAAGCGACATTATTGGTACCATTAGCTACCTTATTATGTTGTCACAAGGTGTTGCTGGGTACGGGGTAGACGACATAGATAGTTTGGCAAACAGACGGGTAAGAAGAGTTGGAGAACTGGTTGCCACAACAGCACTTCGGGTTGGTATGCTTCGACTCGAAAGAAGTATTAAAGAACGCATGAGTTTAATTCAGCCAGATATTCCAGTAGTTATTTCCAGCCTTATTAATGCCCGCCCAATTATGGCGTCTATTAACGAATTTTTCCGCACATCTCAGCTGTCTACTATTTTGGATCAGACAAACCCGCTTTCGGAAGTTGATAACTTAAATCGTTTAACGGTTATGGGAACGGGTGGTATTTCTCGGGAACGTGCCTCATTCTCGATCAGAGACATTAATAGTTCCCAATATAGTAGGATTTGCCCAATTCGAAGTCCTGAGGGACCAAATATTGGTCTTGTTACCTATGTTGCGTCTTATGCCAGGGTAAACAACTATGGGTTTTTAGAAGCGCCCTATAGACGAATTGTGCAGGAAAAAAAGAATGGCAAAACTGTTTTTAAAGCAGTCGACGAGGTAGTCTACATGGACGCAGAAGACGAACAAAAGCACTATATTACCCATGCTATGGCACTGGACGAAAATAACACCATTACTGCAGCCCGTGTGCCAGCCAGATTCAAGGGAGAATTTATGGAAACAGAAAAAGAAAAAATCGAATTTGTCGACGTTACTCCACGACAAGTTGTTGGCAGTGCTGCGTCTTTAATTCCCTTTGTTGCGCATGACGAAGCAAACAGAGCGCTTATGGGAACCCATATGCAGTGTCAGGCAGTGCCCCTGGTTAAACCAGAAGCGCCTTTAGTTGGAACAGGTATGGAAAAAATAGTTGCAGAAGTTATGGGACGGGTAGTACTAGCCCCGTTTGACGGAAAAGTTGTGTACGTTGACGCAACAAAACTTATGCTAGAAGGCCAAAAAGGCGAAAAAGCAACGTACCTTATTGATAGTTTTAAACGAACAGCACAGGCAACTGCATACACACAAACTGTACTGGCAAAAATAGACGACCGAGTGAAAAAAGGAGATGTATTAATAGACGGTCCAGCAAGTGACCATGGGGAATTAGCACTTGGACAGAATTTATTAATTGCTTATTGTTCTTTAGACGGTCTTGGGTACGAAGACGCTATTGTTATTTCGGATCGGTTAGTAAAAGAAGATGTTCTCTCATCAATTCACATAGAAAAATACGAAGCAGCAGTTGTTGACACAAAACTTGGCCCCGAAGAAACAACCCAAGATATTCCAAATGTATCCGAAGAAGATTTAGCAAACCTGGACGAAGACGGAACGGTTGTTGTTGGTAGCGAAGTATCCCCGGGAGACATTTTAGTTGGAAAAATTGCACCAAAAGGCGAAACAGAACTAACAGCAGAAGAACGATTGCTCCGGGCAATTTTTGGCGAACAGGCACGAGAAGTACGCGACACATCGCTTCGTATGCCCCACGGGGAACGAGGGACCGTTATAAGTGTGCAGGTTTTGGACAGAAAGCACGGGGACGAACTAGAACCGGGAACCTTGCGAAAAATTTTGGTCGAAGTCGCACAGTTTCGCCATGTTGTTGTTGGAGACAAACTTGCAGGACGACATGGAAACAAAGGTGTTATTTCCAAAATTTTACCAAGCGGAGACATGCCATTTTTAGCAGATGGAACACCGGTGGATATTGTTATTTCTCCAATTTCTGTGCTTGCCCGTATGAATTTAGGACAATTACTCGAAGCTCATTTAGGATGGGCTGCCAGGAAGATGGGTGGAAAAATTGCAGCACCTGTTTTTGAAAATATAAGCGAAGACAAAATTGTTGCATACTTAAAAAAAGCAGGGTTGCCAGTAAATGGAAAAGCAACGGTATACGACGGCCGAACAGGGCAAGCATACGAAAACCCAATTGTTGTTGGCATAGAATATATCATGAAGCTAATTCATATGGTCGAAGACAAAACGCATGCCCGGTCGACCGGTCCATATTCTTTGGTGACCCAGCAGCCACTTGGAGGGAAAGCACAAATGGGAGGACAGCGTCTTGGAGAAATGGAAGTGTGGGCACTGGAAGCACACCGTGCGCGATATATTCTGCAAGAAATGTTAACCATTAAGTCCGACGACATTGTTGGTCGCGCCAAAGCATTTGAAGCAATTGTAAAAGGTGTTGACATTCCAACACCAAAAGTGCCAGAATCGTTTAAAGTTTTAATTAAAGAGCTACAGGCATTGGGACTTAACGTTGTACCCGTTGGAGCCATGGTACAACCGGCAATAACAGCAGCAGACGACACAAACTTACCTTTGTTGAAAGAGGAAGAAAAAATAGAAAAAGAAGGAAAAGAATTGGAAGTTGCCCTTGGGGGTGTGGAACAAGCAGTTGTTGAGGTGGGTATGCATGTAGGAGATGCAGAAAAAGAATAATTATGATAGACAAAAAACCAAAAGATCAGACAATTGTTGATTTTAAATCGTTAAAAATTCTTCTTGCAAATAGAGTTGATATTGTGTCTTGGTCATATGGCGAGGTAACAAAACCAGAAACCATTAACTATCGAACGCTTCGTCCAGAAAAAGATGGTCTTTTTGACGAGCGCATTTTTGGTCCCACAAAAGACTGGGAATGTTATTGCGGAAAGTACAAAAGAATTCGATATAAGGGCATTATTTGTGATAAATGCGGTGTCGAAGTTACGCTTTCTCGAGTACGACGCGAACGTATTGGACACATTACGCTTGCATGCCCAGTTGGACATGTATGGTTTTTTAAAGGTCCATCTTCATCCCTTGCCCTCATTTTAGACATTCCGCAAAAAAGTTTGGAATCGGTTATTTACTACGCATCGTATTTGGTAACTGGTATAGACGACAAGAAAAAAGCAGATGGCATAGAAAAGTTTAGCAAAATGATCGAAATGCGCCAGGATAAAATTAAAAAAGACATGCAGGTACAGCAAAAAACAATAGAAACCGAAATAGACGACAAAAAGAAAGACGCAAAAGACAGAAAAGGGAATCCAGAACACCGGGATCTTATTATTTCCGAACTTGATTTATCAAAAAGGCAAAAAATTGCAGGTTTAGAAAAACAAAGCGAAGAAGAAAGCAACAAACTTGCCGAAGTAGGAGACGCATTTAACCGTCTTTTAAAAAGTCTTAAAGTCGGTAGTGTGTTGTCCGAAGAAGAATACTTTAAATTCTTAGAATACGATATCCCCATATTCTTTACTATTCAAACGGGCGCCGAAGGACTATTTGATCTTTTGGAAAAACTGGATATGTCAAAGCTTATTGCCAATTTACGGGAAGAAGCAGAACAATCGACAGGCGCAAAATATCTTAAAGTTATTAAACGCCTACGACTTATCGAAGCTATGCGAAAAGCAGGTGTGTCTCCATCTTCTATGGTTATGACAGTCCTTCCTGTTATCCCACCAGATCTTCGACCAATGGTGCAATTAGTTGGCGGTCGATTTGCAACCTCGGATTTAAATGATTTATACAGACGTATTATTAACCGAAACAGTCGCTTAAAACACTTAATGCTGCTTGGTGCGCCAGAAATTATTTTGCGAAACGAAAAACGTATGCTACAGGAATCTGTCGACTCGTTAATCGATGCGTCACAAAGAAACCAGGTTGTATCGGCTCCACTTCGATCGTTGTCCGACATGCTTCGGGGAAAACAGGGACGATTTAGACAGAATTTGCTTGGAAAACGGGTTGACTATTCTGGTCGTTCGGTTATTGTTGTTGGACCACAATTAAAGCTTACTCAGTGCGGATTGCCAAAAGAAATGGCACTCGAAATGTTTAAGCCATTTGTCTTGCGAGAAGTTATTGTTCGAAATTTAGCACCAAATATTAAATCTGCAAAGCGATATATCGAAAAGCGACCGCCAGAAGTATTTGATATTTTGGAAGAAATTACAAAAAATCATCCAGTGTTGTTAAACCGAGCTCCAACGTTGCACAAATTGGGTATTCAGGCATTTTTTCCAGTACTTATTGAAGGTGCGGCAATTCAGTTGCATCCTTGTGTATGTTCTGGATATAACGCAGATTTTGACGGCGATCAAATGGCCGTTCACATTCCACTTTCCCAAAAAGCACAGGAAGAAGCAATAAAGTTAATGTTGCCAAGTCACAACTTGTTAAAACCAGCAGATGGTAGTCCAATAACATTGCCAAACAAAGAAATGGCAGTTGGTATTTTTTACCTAACATCCATGGACGAACAATTGCGAAAAGACAAAGAGCACATGGTAACGTTTGGTAGTTTTGAAGAAGCAATGCTTGGGTATTCACTTGACAAATTTAAGCTTCGTGAACCAATTACCATTCGCCTGGAAAACAAAAAAGGAGCAGAAGTCATAGAAACAACCATAGGGCGTCTTATGTTTAACAAGCGTCTTCCAGAAAAAATTGGGTTTATTAACACCGAAATAAAAGCATCGGGTATTAACAAGATTGTAAGGCACGCACTTGCTATTTGCACACCTGAAGAAACAGCAGGCTTAATTGATGCAATTAAAGACCTTGGGTTTATTGCATCCACTCTTTCTGGCATTTCGGTGTCTGTGTTTGACAATCATATGGTTGCAGAAAAAGATGCGTTAATCGAAGAAGCAGAAGGAAAAGTTTCCAACATAGAACGAGAATATCAGGAAGGACTTATTACAATCGACGAGAAAAAGCGGTTAAGTAACGATGTATGGCTCAAAACTACAGAAAGAATTGCTGATTTAACATGGAATAACTTAAAACCAGGTAGTGTTATTAAAACAATTATCGACTCGGAAGGAGCTCGGGCTGGAAAAGAACAGTTAAAACAGCTGTCGGCAATGAGAGGGTTAATTTTGGATCCGCTTGGTAAAATTGTCGAACTTCCTATTAAATCCAATTTCCGCGAAGGACTGTCTATTTTCGAATACGTTGCATCGGCCAGGGGATCGCGAAAAGGACTTACCGATTCGGCATTAAAAACTGCCAATGCAGGGTACTTAACACGACGTCTTGTTGACGTTGCGCACGACGTTATTATTCGCCAGGTCGATTGTGGCACAACAGAGGGAATTTTAATTTCTTCAACCGACGATCGAACTGCAACGCTTGCAGCGCGGGTTATTGGACGGGTTGCAGCACAAAAAGTCGTATCCAAAAAGACAAAAAAGACTATTTTGGAATCGGGGGAGCAAATTTCCGAAGAAAAAGGCGCAGAACTTTCGGAAAACGATATAACAGAAATTACTGTTCGGTCGGTACTGTATTGTAAATTGTCGTATGGTGTGTGTTCCAACTGCTATGGTTGGGATTTTTCAACCCGAAGAACAGTGGAAGACGGCGTACCGGTTGGGGTTGTTGCAGCGCAATCTATTGGAGAACCAGGAACGCAGCTTACCATGCGTGTTCGCCATTTTGGAGGCGTTGTTATGTCTGACGTTACCCAGGGTTTGCCAAGGGTCGAAGAATTGTTCGAAATGCGGACACCAAAAAATCTTTCGCCATTATCCGAAATTTCGGGTAAAGTAAGTGTCGAAACAGCAGATGACGGATTTGTTATTCGGGTCAGGAATGCACGCATAAAACCTGTGGAAGAACGGGAATATTTTGTACCATTGGCCTCCAACTTGTTAGTTAACGACGGGGAAGAAATAACAGCTGGAAAACAAATTGCACAAGGATACCTGGATCCAAAAGAAGTATTAAAGGTCAAAGGACTTGTGGATGCACAAAAGCATATTATCGAAGAAGCACAAAAAGTGTACGAGTCACAGGGAATTACTATTAATGACAAGCATTTCGAAGTAATCCTTCGCAAAATGTCGGACAAAATTATTGTCGAAACAGTTGGAGACACATCGTTTGTTCCAGGCGACTTTGTAACTGAAACCAAATTTGAAGCAGTCAATGCAGAAGTTATTGCACAGGGTGGAGAACCAGGAACTGGCAGACGAATCGTTTTGGGTATTACTAAAGGTGCATTGTTCTCTGATTCTTGGCTTTCGGCAGCGTCTTTCCAGGAAACAACAAAAGTACTTACAGAAGCCGCATTAGAAGGACGAGAAGACTTTTTGGTCGGGCTTAAGGAAAACGTTATTATTGGACGCTTAATTCCCGTCGATGCAGATCGTGGGATTGAAATGAAGCCTACCGCTGCAGTATAATAAACACCTTATGCCAACGTTATTACAATTAGCTAAACAAGGAAGAAAGAGAAAAACAAAAAAATCACGTTCGACTGCGCTTCGTCGGTTATATAACGCAAAAGACAGAACGTATAAAACAGCATTGTCTCCACAAAAGCGTGGTGTGGTTACGCTTGTAAAAACAATGACGCCAAAAAAACCAAATTCGGCTCTTCGAAAAGTTGCCCGGGTAAAATTATCCAATCGCATGGAAGTAACGGCATACATTCAGGGTGTGGGACACTCGTTATCGGAACATGGTATTGTTATTGTTCGGGGTGGCAGGGTTAAAGATTTGCCAGGCGTTAAATACCACATCGTTCGTGGTAAGTTTGATCTGCTTGGAGTTGAAGGAAGAAAATCATCCAGAAGTAAATATGGAACAAAAAGTGGTGGAGTAGGCGCGCCAAAAGTAGTTACAGGAGCACTCGCGGCGCCAGCAGCTCCGGCAGCGTAGCTGTAAATCCGAATATAAAAATTAGAAATAACAAACAATAATCAAAATAAAAAATTTAAAATATAAAACGTTTTGAACATTTGAATTTTGAAAATTAGAATTTGTTTCGACTTTCGATATTAGAATTTAGAATTTTTAATTATGAGACATAAAAAAGTTGCAAAAAGAGAAACAGCACAAGATTCGATATACAAAAGTCGACTGGTCGGTAAGTTTATTAACAACCTTATGACAGATGGTAAAAAAACCGTGGCGCAACGGGTTTTTTACGATGCCATGGATATTATCGAACAAAAAGGACAAAAGCCATTGGAAGTGTTTGAAAAAGCAGTCCAAAGCGTTGCTCCACGGCAAGAAGTAAAAGCTAGACGTGTTGGTGGAGCATCGTACCAGGTGCCAATAGAAGTTCGGGGGGATAGAAAAATTACTTTAGCTATACGATGGCTTATCGAAGCAGCAAAAGCCAGATCAAGTAGCGAATACCACAGGTTTTCCGAAAAGTTAGCAGCAGAACTGTTTGATGCAATCCAAAACCAGGGTGCAGCTGTTAAAAAACGAGACACCATGCACCGGTCTGCAGAAGCAAACAAAGCCTTCGCCCACTTTAAGTGGTAAATCCCTCTCTTTTCCCCTTGTCATCCCGAGCGAAGTCGAGGGATCTTCTCCACAACTATTTATAGACTATTTATAGTATAATTGACCTACTTAAACCTGAAGGTATTATGAAATATAAATACACAATAATTTTTGCATTATTAACAATTTTACTGCCATTTTTGGTGTTTATTGTTACTGGTGGTATTGGGATTCCGCTGGATTTTATACTGATTGGCATTATAGATGTAGTTTTATTTTTTACTGTGGGTAAAAAGATTGAACTAACAAAGAGAAAAAAGACCATTGTCATAACACTCTTTACATTAATAAGTATGCTTTCTCCGTTGTGGGTACTTATGCTTATTCTTTTATCTTCTGGACAAAAAGAAGCAGATCATATTTTGTTTGACATCTGCATACCAAAAGTTCAGAAGTATTATAAAGAAAAGGGATGGAGTTTGGATCATGATCCAGCTGACAAATCTGGAGCAACACGGTATTCGTTTATGATTTCTGAATGCGAGAAAAACGTACAAAATGGAAAAGGACCTACATTTTCGGACAATCCTGCAGGATTTATACCCGTTACAAAACAAAAATGATACATAAAAAAATATTTCAAATATATAAAAAATTTCCTGTGTGGCTTAAAGTAGTAAGCGGTTTTATTGCCATGGTTATTGTTTTAATTATTGGCATTGCTGCATATATTGGATTATGGTTTTATAAAAATGACCAAGCAGAAAAAATTATTGACAAAAAATTTCATGCAGAAGCTTCCCAAATGCCTCAATTAAAAGTAAACAGATTTACATTATGGGAAGGAGACAGCATTGTGGATGCAAACATTCAAAACAAAGGACACGCACTGTTTTGGTATGGAGAAGACGGTGTGCCAAGACTTAATGGCATTGGGAACTATAGTACGACATGGGACTGTTTTTTTGTCGATACTGCTGGTAAAAAAACAGAATATGCAGTTACGTGGGATCTTTATTTGGGTAAAGATTCGCCATTTAAAAAATGGTTTCCATTCGAGGTAAATAACGTAAAAGATTTGGTAAATAAATACGATGCAATAATAAAAGTCTTGGCAACATTTCCTAAAAAACCAGAAACAATAGTATTAGAACCAACAGACGGTCGTTGGGGAAAAAGAGATGTTGTTAAACATCCTAATCCAAATTATATTTTAAAGTTAAAAGAACAGGGAAAAGATATCCAATGCGATTTGTTTGAATAAATTTTTTTTAAAATCTTCTTTCGTGGTTCATTTTTTAGTCCTTATAAGGAGAAGTATTCCATCTTATTTTTCATCTAGATTTATCTGGTTAGAAGCATCGGTTCCGGGAACATTAAATTCAAAAAGTTTCATTTGTCCTTCGTATTCGTAATTATGTCCGTCTGGGATAATATAAAAATCTCCTTTTTTAACCTGGTGCGTTTTTCCATCCAAGGTAAAGCTTCCTTTTCCTTCTACGACAAAATAATTTCGTGTAGCACCCTTCATCTCTGTTTTATAATGCCTGCCATAAACATCTACAAGTAATGCGTTATATCCCGCGCCATCGCTTTTTTTGACAAATATATCCACAGAAAACCCATCTTTATCCAGATGTTTTGCCTGATCAAGCGAAATTCTTTTTGCCTGCATAAAGTATTTATTTCAAACAAAATTTAGACTTTTACATTCCCGGCATTGCAAGTACTTCTAAAACCTCTACCGACCGACCTTCTCCCATAGTAAGATGGGGTTGTGCTTTAGCAAGTTCCAGTGCTTTGTCCATGCTTTCTGCCTGGATCATAGAATATCCAGTAATCTGCGATGTGCTGTCTGTTACGCCAGATGTGGTTACATGCTTGCCATTTCCAAGCGGCATGCCACGATCTACAAGCCCGCTGCCAACCGACGTAAACCAGTCAACCCATGGTTGCATTGCTTTTTGCATGTCTTCTGGCTTACCTTTTACCATTTGTTCCTCTGCAGATACTGGAGACATATAGATAAACAAAAATTTATTCATATATTATTAACCTCCTTTCCACACAAGTGTATATAAAAAAAATGCAAAAAACAAGCTGCATAAAACATGTAGTTTTGCGTGGTATAATTTGCTTGTGATTAAAGCGATAATTTTTGATTACGACGGATTACTGGTTGATACCGACAATATCTGGTTTCAATCGTGCATTAAGCTTTGTAAAGAGTATGGGGTTACGATTCCACAAGAAGACAGGGAAGATTTGATGAGGGGAAATCTTTCTGAATATCTTGTTCAAAAGTATGCTCTGCCCGATCCTAAAGAAGTAATAAAACCCAAGCTTGCGGATTTGTTTGATGGTATTACAAAAAACGGTATTAGTGTACTTCCCGGTGCTATTGAATTAGTAAAAAAGTTAAGTAAAAAATATCCTCTTGCCGTTGCATCGGGGACAAATACAAAACGACTATCTGCTTCTTTAAAAACACTTGGAATATATAATTGTTTTCAAGTTGTTATTGGTATTGATCAGGTAAAAAATGGCAAACCAGCCCCAGACACATTTTTAAAAGCAGCAGAAGAATTACATGTTGACCCAAAAAACTGTCTTGTATTCGAAGATCAGCCAAAAGGATTGGAAGCAGCAAAAGCTGCATCTATGTTTTGCATTGTTGTTCCCAATAAACATCTCAAAGGAATAGATTATGCAAAAGCAGATAAGGTAATAAAAAGTCTTACGTTAGTTACCGACGATATTATTCAAGAGATTGGACTATAAAAAGGTTCAAAAATTTATAAACTAAGGTATATATAGACGTAAATTCTGATATAATTTTCCTATGATAGGAGAAGGATCTATTCCAAGAGGTAATGAAACTAGAAGAAAACCAGAACAACTAATTGAAGCAATTCAAAAATATCCAGATATTGATATCTATAGACGTTGCGTTGATGAAGGGGGTGTTGTCAAAAAAAGCGATTCCAAATCTTTTATAACAGATAATATTAAAGTGGGTACAATCGTGGATGATTACCGGGAAGAACTAATAGGTAGAACAAAAAAATGGGAAGAGGAGGGTAATGATTTGGAATTTCCATCTGGTTTTAACCCAAAAGAAAAAGTCAAAGTTGGTGCCCAAGAGGTAGTTAGACTTCTTAGCAACTCTGGACTTGTAGATTTACAGACTATAAGAAGTGCTGCACGATTTGCAGGTCCTGGTAATGTTGTTTATGTTGAAGGACAAGGGGACCATGCAATAATGCCTACGTCAGAATTTCATGCATGGTAAGAAGGAAGTGGAATAAAACTTGATAAAGAGAAATTTGGTAAAACATATCCGTATCCTCCTGGTTCCAGAAATCAGTATATGAAAGTTGAGATTGGTGCACTAGGGTTAAAAAATAAGGCAGCAAGAGATATAAGAAATGCCAAAGATGCAGGGTTGGAACTTGAATCTGAACAGGCTTTAATGCTTGAATTTGTTGGCGGATTTGGCCATGAATATGGACACGCAATTAAACGAGGATTAGATAATCAGGGAATATCAAGTGAAGAAAGAGCAAAGAATCTTGGACTTTTAAGGCAGTTGACGGAGTTGGGAATAGATCCCTTAAACATAGATGCTATTTATGATGAAAGATTAGCATGTTCATTTGAAAGGCTTGTTAAGGCACTATTCCTTAAAAAATTAGGGTTTCAAAAAGATCAAGTAGAATCTATATTAGGTCAAGATGACGCGAGACTGAGGGACGTGACAGAAGCTACATATTCTCTTTACGAATATCTTGGGCAAAAAGGCTACACTGCGGAAGATGTTGGAAATTTGGAATTAGAAGTTTTGAACGGGGTGAATACCTTAGGAGGATATAGCGAGGATATGTTTATTTGGAGAACTCATTTACTTTTAGAGTATGCCAACGTTCCTTATTCAGAAGACCAAGTAAGGCAACTGGTAACTAGAGAGAAAGCCGCATAAAAGTTACTCAATTTTCTGAGAGATTTATTTAGTTAAACTAATAGTTAAATTTATCTGCAACTTGCTTCCTTAAGGCCTATTTTAGGCACGGATACTTCGTCTAATCGTTCTTGTAAGGTTTAAGGGCTGAATCCTTACAACTCTAAGCAGGATGTTTGGTTTCAGCTTAGCAGATAGACGAAAAATAGACGATTCATAGACGAATTTCAAGAGGGAGTTTTCGTTCTTACGATAGGTCTAAATCTAGCTTCAGTCTAGGCAGAGTTAGCTTCAAAAAGTCATACTTGCATAGGTTTACATAGGTTTGGCATAATATGCATAGGTTCACCCATTGGCTATATTACTAGATGTTTTAAGTGATTAGTATGATCATACAAGTAAAAAAATTTGGTATAACATTAGTATCGCGCCCAACAGGGAAAGAAGCTTGGTTAGCATTTCAACCGGTATTAAATCAAATCTCTCCAAATGAAGAAGTGATTGTTGATTTTGATGGTGTTGTGGTATTGACCCCTTCTTGGGCAGATGAATTTTTGACTCCTCTCCGCGAGAAATTTAAAGAAAAGGTTGTATTGCAAAACATTGATAATCCTTCTGTTAAAGCTACATTAGCTATTTTAGATAAATAATAGCTGACTTGGGGATTTACTGAATTTTTATTTCCAAGATCTTGTCGCCGATTTGGAGGTTGTTAACTACATCCATTCCTTTGGTCACAATGCCAAAGTTGGTGTACTGGGTGTACAAAAAGTCAGAATTCTTTTTGGTTATAAAAAACTGCGCATCGTTGGAAATTCGCAAGTCGCTTCCCCTGGCCACCCCAACAGATCCTTCTACAAACTGGTGACCGTTAATTTCGGTTTGCATTTTTCCGCCACCGGTGCCGTCTCCTTTTGGATCCCCACCCTGTACAACCCAATCTTCTACCCTATGAAACGTTAAGTTGTTGTAAAACCCAATATTTGCTTTTTTAACAAAATTAAATACGGTATTTGGCGCGTCTTTGGGATAAAACGTCATAGTTATATCTCCTTTACTTGTTTTTATAACAGCTTCCCTGGTTGCCATGTCTGCAACAAACCTGTCCACACTAATAACGTTTGGCGTTGGTGTTGGGTTTTGATTTTGGACTGTTGACTGGGATCCCTGGACTTGTTGCGTATTTTGTTGTGGTATTTGTGTTGGCAATATGGTTGGGCCAAGTGTTGGGACAACTTGTGACGAATCGTTTTGGGTTTGGCTATTGGTGTACACAAGTACTGCGCCAACGCTAACAAGCATAACAATAACAAAAAAAATTATCTTTCCCATGCGGGTTATTGTATCATATTACAGTTGATTCTAAAAAATAGAGATGTTACGCTAAATAAGCATGATTCTTAATAAAGAAACGCGTCAAGTTTGGGCAGAAAAAACACTGGAACTAACAAATATTGGTGCGGGAGCGTTAATTTTTGGGCAGTTTCTATCGGAAAAAGGTTTTTCCGTGTTGCCGGCAATTTTAGGGCTCTTTCTTGCTTTGTTAGGATATATAATCAGTCTGTCGCACAAGAATAGAAATGTCACCCCCCCCAATTTACTTTTTAGCCTTGTAGAGTTTTCTCCAGGGATGGTTAATTGGTGGTTTCCAGTTAAGCTTATGTGTTGTCAGAATAGGCGGTGGTCTTTTAACCTTTTTGGG
>OBEQ011669654.1_pt1 | contig 14506 bp, 13 predicted proteins | sample 1670901 | NCBI WGS metagenome assembly OBEQ01 (sample SAMEA104232315, study PRJEB22302) | groundwater metagenome | biome: forest; feature: aquifer; material: groundwater | place: USA | collected 2011-08-07 | depth 5.4 m
GTGGAGTTGGGTATGGGGTATAGCTAGTTCCCGGTGGTGGAGTTGGGTATGGGGTATAGCTAGTTCCCGGTGGTGGAGTAGTAGATGGCATAATGCATGTTGTACCGTTCCAGGTGCCGCCGTACTTGACACAGCCGGTGGCTGGATCCATTGATGGATACGGCATGCCATTAGGTACACAATTAGAGATTATACAGCCATTAGAATTGTGGTAGTCATTATGATGCTGGTTAATTGGGCATTCAAAATATGGCGAAGCCGGACAGATACCACGGGATGGAATGGGTTGTGGTGGTGGAGTTGAGATGGTGCAAACTGTTTTAGCTGCTATAAAATCTCCAGACTGAATAGCCTTAAAACATTCTGGGCTGACGCCACCACCAAAATTAGGACCAGTAAAATTGGTTGGTCTAAAGTTCTTGGAAGATCCGTTAAACTGATCAGTGGCTTGATTTTGCTGATTAGGTCCTGTTTCATCTGGACCATGTTGAAAACTTTGAGTGAAGTCTTGATTGTATTGCTGGATTTTTTGAACCGCCTGACTTGAATCTATGATATGAAACTTAGCTGCCTTGGCGATACAACCTGCGACCTGCTCTGGAGTCAAATTAGGACCGGAACATTCCTGTTTGGCTTTTTCGATTGATTGTCTAAGTTCAGGACGATTTTGAACTTCAGCGAACTTTTTGGCTTGGTTTATATTTTGCTCAAGATGGCTAATAATTTCCTGGACTTGGGGATTTGTGGAATTGAGAGCCTTGAGCTTGTCAAGCGCCTTGGCACTACCATCTACGCAGTTACGATGCTGACATTCTCGGGGATCAAAACCAAGAGAGTCCCGCATGATTTTATCAACCTGTGCAAGATCTTGCTGTTCAGGTGGTAAAAATTTCTGACATTGCTCGGACGCAGTTGGATCCTTGGCACAGCCATTAAGATCGAGGTTGCCACCCTGCTCATTGACGTGACGAACTAGATCTAGGGTTTGTTTTTTGTCACTATCAGACAACTGGAAATGCTTGCCAAAAAATTCCATACATTTCGACGCCTCTGCTTCATTGCCAGCTTGGCCGGCTTGTTCACAGTGTTGCCCTATCAGTTTCGGATCAGTGAGAGTGTCACCAGTCTCTGTAGTAAACACCAGGTCTTGACCCTTTTTCGCATAGAAATCTTGTGTCTGTTTTACTTGACTGTGGGCTAATTCTAACTGCTTAACCCCATCGAGACCAAAGAAGCTTTGAGCAATATCACGACAGTCTTGGGGAATAACCGAGGCATCCTGACCACTCTCCTGACTGATATTGAGACAATAATTGCCGCAGGCTTCCAGGGTTGTGTTTCCACTACAACTAACACTGCCATTAGCTAATCCTTCACTTAAGGCAACTTTTTTATCAGTATGCCCTTGAATATTATCGGTTTCAGCCGGTAAATACTTGCTTAACTTCTTGTCTTTAGATAGTTTTTGGGCAACTGCATAACACTTTTTCAGAGTATCGGCATCGGTCGTCTCTGTTTCAGAATCGAGTTGCTGACATTGTTGCTGATCCACGTCTTCATTTTTAATTATTTCGGCAACTTTCTCCTCGTCTTGAATATCCTGTTTTGTTAAATCGAGCTTAGTAGCAACATCTGGGGCTTTGACACTTAATTTATCGGATAATGTCTTGGCTGTGGCCAAAAAACATTCCGGAGTCTGACAATTCTTGATTTCATCACCAATAGCCTCTACTTCACCGAGAAAGGCATCGACTAATTTCCGTTGATCGACGTTGTAGGCGCCGAATTCTTTGCCTACGGTCTCACACTTGATTAACTTATTGATATCAGTAGTATCACACCAAGCGGCCGCTTGGTCCTTTGAGGTGAAAGTCTGTCCACTTAACTTGCTAAGCCTGCTTAGAGCCTGGTCTATCTTGTCAGTTGGAACACTGGCTTGAACATTCTGCGAAAATACTAAGACAATCGCCATCAACCCCAAGCTTATTCCCAAGAGGGCAACCGCAGCTATTCCAGATTTAGTTTTAGAGTAAGCAATATTAAACATGGGGGTTATTTAAATGGATTAAGGATGTTTTTAGCCTTTTCAAACGGATTGGTATTGACCCCGCGCAAAGGGTTAGCGGCCTGAAAGGGATTAGCCTTCTTAGCTGCTTCACTGGCTGCTTTCTTTGCCGCTTCATCTTGAAGAGCTTTGATATCAACTTGAGCCTGTTTGTAGCCACGGCCATAGCCTTGATGAGCACCAAACCAATAGCCCCCGACCAGGACTATAATAACCAGCACAAACCACATAACTTTTGCCTTCGCCATAGACTTAAATATCACACAACGAAATTAATGGATGCAACTAAGTCACTTCCAACTTTTTATTGCGGATAGTTATTAAGAGATATCGATAACAAGTATTGCAATCTAACAACTTATAATTGTACTATCTCATATTGTAGTCTTTTCTCACGATACTGACCAAATCAAACTGTTCATAAGTGACTAAAGAGACTGGCCAGATTTGCAAAATACCGGCTCGGCTGGTATTTTGTTTTTAGTTAACTTTACAAACTCAGGAGTAGTTATGGGTCGGAAAACAACTAAGACAAAGAGGAGAAAGAACGTACTCACTAGAAAACAAGAGAATTGCCAGCATTCAAGCGAAAGAAAAGTTGAAGAAATTGGCCAGGGTTGTGGATTCGGATTGAGATGTAGAGATTGCAATCTATTATTAGAAACTTCACCCACAAATATTTATAGTTAATTAACGCGTTTTTTCTTGTAGAATACCCCCGGTGTGGTATTCTTTTTTTCATATTGAACGTTGAAAAACCGGAGGCAAATATGAGGGGTGGGTTCCTAGCGTTATTTATAGCTATGATCTTGGTTTTGTCTTGGGCCATTTTTTATGTGAGTAGTTTATAATAAAAACAATAGACGACGTCGGTTCGCCGAGACATGACCATTGACAATACTGCTAATAGATATCATTGTTTTGTTATTCTTTTACAATTAGCGAAGGGGAGTCTGAATTATGAGAAGAATTAAATTACTAGATCTAGTTTAGCCCGCTAGCAATGGCGGTTTTAATTTACCAACCCGCAACAGACTTGTAAGATAGCCGCTTAGTTGATATCTTATTTTAAATTAACCCCTACAATCAAGTGGAGATTATATGGACAGGATTACTCGCAATCTATTGTTCCATCAAATACTAACTAATCCGTTGCCATGGAAAGTGGTTATGGATTGGACTAATGAAGTTACAGCATCAAATGGGGTTATAATTGCAAAATGCAGAATGCCCGATGAAGCTGAGGAAATCATAAAAGCAGCGGAGGACATAAAGAAAGACCTGGATAGCATTGATGTAGAAAAATTACTTGCAGAAACCGATTAAATATCGGTTTTTTAAATCAACAACCACGGCCTTACGGCCGTGGTTTACGTTTATGGCGAATTAAAAGTCCCGACACTGCGTCGGGACTTTTTTGATTAATAAGCTATTGCTCAATCGTAACAGTAACGACATTTTCTGTACTTCCACCTGTACTAGACTTACAATCAATCATAATGTTGTACGGCAATTTCTTGGTTGTGGTCATAGTAGCAATGGCAAATTTGTATCCACCAAGAGTATATGTCTGTCCTTCAAATTTTAAGGTCTTCATGTCTAAAGTTCTGTTATCCAACATAACCTTTGTGCCTTTTTTGGCTACCATCTGGCCAGGTGTGCCATGACAGAGAGAATCAAACTGAATTCTTCGGCTACCATACTGTTGGACTGCCTGGGTATACGTAAGAGGCTTGGCAGGAGCACCAGCTGTCGGACTCGGTGTCGGTGTCGGGCTTTGAAGTGGATTTGTTATACCCAAATTACTCCCTTGCTTTGAAAGAAAACGCCAACCAAGTAAGACAACGACGATAATCAAGACTAACCACCATATCTTTTTTGACATAATTAGATCGTAAATTCTAGGTATGAAATCTGGTTTATATTTAAATCAAATTTCGATAATACTTAGAACTTAATATTATTATCTCTATTATACTACAAATCTACACAACGCATAGCTCTGCAGTGGACAAGAAAATACTGGCCGTTGTGATATAATTGGGGAATGAAAAATCAAGGCCACATTCATCATTCTCAAAGATATATTAAAATCAGCTATCCGATATCAGTCGGCCAGAGAGTTTATTCTATGATTTTGGTGCCTCTGATCATTGTAGCTATTGTAGTCGCCGTATTAAAATTACTTCCGACAACAGGTTTTATTTCACCTCAAATGGTCAGCTTCCCTTATTTGGGACAAGCACTAATTGCAACATTCTTAAGAATTCTTGTGGCATTCATACTATCTCTGATCTTATCAATTCCTCTAGCACTCATGGTAACCCGCAATGCCCTGGCAGAACGTATCTTACTACCAATTTTTGATATTATACAATCCGTTCCTGTTCTAGCATTTTTCCCGGTCGTTATATTATTTTTTGTTAAATTTAATTTCTTTGAGGGTGCGGCAATATTTATCCTTTTTTTAGATATGCTCTGGAATATAGTCTTCAATGTCGTAGGCGGAATCAAAGTAATCCCTGAGGATATTAAATCTGCGGCTCATGTCTTTGGCATCAAAGGTTTTGCCTACGTACGAAAAGTAATTTTGCCAGCCATACTGCCGCATATTGTCACCGGCTCTCTTCTTGCATGGGCTGCTGGTTGGAACATTGTGGTTGTAGCCGAAGTCATACATACCTACCTTCCCAGCAGTATCCCGGCGCGAGATCTTTTCGGTATAGGAAGTATCCTAGTCAATGCGGCAGCAGGCGGACACAGTAGTACATTTGTTGCAGCAATTTTATTTATGGTTTTGGCGATAGCATTTCTAAACTTTTTTGTCTGGCAAAAACTCTTACATTATGCAGAAAGGTACAAATTTGAATAAGATTATTGTTTTTGATAAAGTTTCAAAATATTTTGAGCCAAAAGAAATCGCTCTCAGAGATGCGAGTTTCAGTGTAAATGAAGGTGAGTTTGTCTGTATTATAGGGCCGTCGGGATCTGGCAAGTCAACTGCCATGAAAATCATTGCAGACATAGAGAAAGAATCGTCTGGTAGAGTCATCAAGCCGGAAAATATCTCTATGGTATTTCAAAGTGGAGCGCTTTTCCCTTGGCTAACCGTATTTGACAATGTAGCTTTGGGATTACGGGCCAAACACACCCGCGAAGAAATCGTAAAAAAGGAAAGCTTGAGATACGTTGATATGGTGGGGCTTGGGCAATTTATTAATAGGTATCCTAGGGAATTATCTGGAGGACAAAGACAAAGAGTCGGTATTGCAAGAGCCCTGGCTGTAGACCCGACATTGCTTCTTTTGGATGAACCATTTGCGGCACTGGATGCCAAAACCACAGAAGAACTACACGAAGATATTTTCAAAATTTGGACCGAAACCAAAAAAACAATTCTAATGGTCTCACATTCAATTGAAGAAGCGGTCACGCTCGCTCAACATATTATTCTGATGAAGAATTTTACCGTTGACAAAGTATTTGAAATATCACTGCCTCAACCTCGAAGAGAACAAGAATCTGGCTTTGAAAAGGAAGTTATGCAAATCAGAAAGGAATTTTTTAAATGAGTAATTGGGCTTAGACTAATGATTCCTTACATCACCATTTGCTCGCCCAGCGAGCTCACCGCATTCCGTCAAAAGCGTGGATTCATCTCGCAGTGGTCCGCCAGCTGGCGGAATTATACTGCTCGATGACCATGCAATCCACCCTTTTGACGGTGCTATAAGAAATCATTCGTCTAAGCTCACCCAGATAGCTGAGTTGAAATATTCTTAAAAATCATTATTATACTTAGGTATTAGTGAGTAGGCCGGCGTAGCTCAGTGGTTAGAGCAAACGCTTCATAAGCGTTGGGTCGCAGGTTCAATTCCTGCCGCCGGTACTAATAAGGAACTAATTTGTATTCAATTTTGTAGGCAAAAATAAGTTAGCGGTTTCACATTTTGGGGAAAGAAATTTTTTAATCATATGAATCAAAGGGAATTTTCAAACATAATTTTGGTGGTGGTAGTCGTCATACTCGTTGGTGTAGTTGGGTATTTTGCTTTTGTTAAAAAATCAGAACCAGTTACTCAACAAACCTTAACTCCCACTTCAAGTCTTACACCAACAGCAACTTCGGTAAAAACCGCCGCTCTTTCACCAACCCCCTCGCCCGTAGTGAAAAGTGGCTGGAAGACCTATGCCAACTCGAAATACAAATTTTCAATTCAGTACCCTGACTATTTAAAATCTTCAAAAGCACAAACATTTAATTTATTTGAAGCAGATTCAAGTGCAGACGGGATTCGAATCGAAGTTATTGATAAACCTCTCGACGGACGCGAATTTGTTGCAAGTGATGGTGTTCTCGGGAACAGTATTTTTAAGTATTCTGCTGTAAAAGATGATTGGGAATATATCGGCATGTATGGTGGGACTGATGATTATACTAGAGATGAGTACAAAGTTTATGATTTACGACCTGAAGACGAAACTACACTGCGGGGCGAGGGATACATTCCAGTAAAATACAAGACCAAAATCGGTTTGTTAACTTGGATTGGAAATAGCACTAATCAACATTCCACTCAAGGTGGAGACACTTGGCAAATTGCGTTTGTCGAGAGTCCTCAAAAACAATTCACTATAAAATTGTATTTGAAGCAGTGTCGCGGATATTATAATTCTTGTGCCACAGATGACAGCAGTTATTTAAAACCTGTCAGTAGTTCTAAAACAATCTTTTCTGCCATTGATACATTACAATTCTCAAGTCTTGCCCGATAATGACTGAATTACTCTCTGGTCGACCGCCAAAGAAAAACTTGAAATTGTCAGCGGTGCGGCTCCGCCGCCTTTCCGTCATACGACGACTGCTCCGCTCTCTGCGTTCGCGGGTTGCCGAATTTTCGCGGGGGGATTTCTTTCTCGAAATGCGTTCGGACTAATTCAAGAATACTGCACATTAAAATCAAAGCCGCCAAAAGGCGGTTTTGATTTTAATGTGCATTTCAATTATACTAGGTCCGATTATAGACCTTTAAAAAAGGGGGTTCTAATGGAAGATTTTTTCCTAGGAAGAACTTTTGATGATTTTTTACTTAGACCCCAGAAAGGCATCGTCGAAACACGAAGAGATGTCAGTCTGGCCATGCCCTTATCAAGAAATCTAAAAATCTGCCTGCCGATTATCGCAGCAAATATGGATACCGTTACTGCAGCCAAAATGATGAAGACCATGTCTCTTGAAGGTGGTTTTGCCTTTTTACATAGAAATTGCAGTATTTCCGAACAGGCGGCAATGGTAAGAAGCGTTAAAAAACAGCACTCTCATGTTGTTGAGAATCCGTTAATAATTTCTCCTGAAGAAACTATAGCTGATGCAATCCAATTAACCGAAAAGCATCATATAAGCGGTTTACTAATAGAGAGAGAAAAAGGAAGCAGGGTTTTAGTTGGCATTTTATCAAGACGTGATCTGGAATTTGCTAGAAACGTAAATGCGTTGCATGAAAAAGCCATAGGATTTAAAGGGTTGCAGTATCCGCTAACCATAGCTGATCCAAGTATCTCTCTGATTGCGGCAGAAAAAGTCATGCTTGATTCAAGAGTTGAAAAATTGCCTTTAGTTGATAGTGAGGGCCGAATCGTCGGCTTGATCACTCTAAAAGATTTGCGCGCAGTAAAACAAAAACCTTATTCCAGTAAAGACAGTAAAGGAAAACTACTTGTTGGCGCCGCTATTGGCTCAACGGGTGATTATCTTGAACGGGCCGCTGAATTGATAAAGCAAGACGTGGACTGTATCTTAATGGATATCGCACATGCTCACTCTGAAGTCATGGGTAAAGCAATTGAATGTTTTCATGCCAAATTCGGCAAACAAGTTGATTTGATCTGCGGAAATGTCGCGACAATGGAAGCTGTGGAATTTTTATTGGAGCTGGATGTTGATGCAGTAAAAATCGGCGTTGGTCCTGGCAGGGGATGTCGCACTCGATTAGAAACCGGATATGGCGTGCCACAAGTTCAGGCTTTAAGAGAAGCTTTCATGGCGATAAAAAACTGGGTGAGTAGGGGCCATGATTTCATTCCCGTTATTGCTGATGGTGGAGCAAACAATGACAAGGATATTTTTATGGCTATCGCCTGCGGAGCATCTACTGTAATGCTCGGGAGCATGCTCGCCGGCACCGATGAATCACCTGGTGATATAATTATAAATCCGGGAACGCGGCAAAAAATGAAACGCTACCGCGGTATGACTTCCCCGGAAGCAGTATTGGATAATTTAACTGGTCCAGGTGATCTAAACCAAAATACACCACCCGAGGGACAAGAAGATAGAGTTGCTTATGTCGGCAGTGTTGTAGATGTACTGCGACGCATAGCCGGCCACCTCAAATCCGCAGTCAGTTATTCTGGAACGAACAGCTTGTCAGATGCTTGGAAAGAAATTTCAGCTAATCCGGAAAAATATTTTATTCCACTATCAGAAGCCTCCAGAAAAGAATCTTTTGACAGATAAACAAAAGGGACTAAAAAGTCCTTTTTTATTTGCTTTTTTTGTAAAAAATCGCTAGAATTTTAACAATTGCGGGCGTAGCTTAGTTGGATAAAGCGCCTCCCTGTCACGGAGGAGATCGAGGGTTCGAGTCCCTTCGCCCGCGCATTATAAAATAACTCCCACCAAGGTGGGAGTTATTTTATACTAGTGCTGAGTTTAAGGACTTGACTATTGGCGGCAATTCTTATATATAATAAGTGTTGCAGTCTTAGCAACTTTACAATGAGAGAGGATCAGATGATAAGCAAAGTGATTGTCAGGACGGTTCTTGTTTCCATTACTGCCTTAATATTATGGGCCATTTGGCTAACCTGGTCGTTTAAAACAAACAATGTTGATCATGTTATTGCTAGAAAGGCAATACTTATCTTAATGGAAAGCGGAGTATTATTGGCCGCCTTATCACTACTAATTGAATCTTTCTTGTCTTTTGGCAATATCGTCGTGTCAAGAAATAGCCTTATGTACTTTTTATCGGGAGCAACATTTTTTGATGTTGATGCAGATGCAGATAAAAAACCGATTGCTAGCGTTCGCACGTGCGAGTTGTTTGCTTTCAGGAGTCTTGTTTTAGCATCATTGGGCTTCTTCATAGTTGCTTGTACTTCCGTTTTGTACGAACTTGTTAGAAACATTATTTTATTATTACGAAATCAATACGTAAGCACGGTGAGCTGGGCTGAAATTTCTACTACAGTTATTACGGTGGTAGTGGGCCTATTAATTGGTGTGCCAACTGCCATGCTCGTAATCAAAGGGCATGAATTAATCAGAAACAAAGTTCAACATAAACACCCGGCGATTCGAGTAACTGTCTTATACCTGTACTTTACTCTGGCTCTGGGTATAATGTTTGGAATTCTTAAGATTATGCTTTTTAAAAATGATATTGCGTTCATAGGCATGCCTTACTATTTGATAATGCTTGAAATAATTGGTATAACATTCTGCCTTGCAATTGGCTTGTTAATAATCGTAGCCATTGGTTATGGACTATATAGATTAGCAGGCAAAACAATCAATAGGTTTCCCATACTTGGTGCCGCCTGGAATCAAATTTGCCCTCTTCAAACAGTTCACTTCAAAGAATAATCTTTATTCCCGAGCTAATAGCTCGGTTTTCTATTAAAAAATAGTTTGCCCGAGACCAAATTTGTTGCTAATATCAAAAAGTGATTTCCAATATAAAATGGCATATATACACTGTCGCTGCCTCAGCCATTATTGCACTTGTAGGGCTAATAATGCTCATCTGGAAAATTAACCCATACCAAGCATCCGTCTCACTCAAGCTCTTATTTTTCCTAGCGATGTTTATTTTTATATGGGGGGTTGCTACATTTGTGATGTTTTTATTAAGGAATAGATTTTCTAAATCTGCCTACGAAAATATTTTTTACAAATCATTCTCGCAAGGACTTATTTTATCAATAATTGTAATGGCTTTAATATTTATAAAGCGATTTCTATAAACTATGCGCGAACTTATTACAATTCAATCCGCTGATGCTGATGCATTAAGAAAGGCTTTGGAATCAAGAAGTGACCCAGAAAGCCTCCGTATGAAACGGTTTTTGAACATGCCCGATTTGTCGCGCACACCCGGAGGTCCACTTTTTGAAATTGTAGAAAAAGTGAAAAATGTGCCGGCATTAAGCGGGTTTGATAATACGGTTATTCCGGAAATCGTTCCAACGGATGTCCTTTTTGATTTATTTGAATTTCCTGCGGATCATCCTGCTCGCAGCAAGTCTGATACATATTACGTCGACGAGAAGAATGTTTTACGTCCACACATTACAGTCATGTGGTACTACTATTTGAATCAGCCAGAAATCAAAGAAAAAATTGCTCTGAACGAATCACTCGGTACAGTTTGCTACGGCAAAGTATTTCGCAAAGATGAAATCGATCGGCAACATATGAATATCTTCCATCAAATGGAAGCGTGGTATCTTCAACCAGACTCAAAAGGCATTATACCTATTGATAGCTTGAGAGACATATTAAGGCAAATCGTTGAGAGTTTGTTCCCTCAAGCAAAATACAGATTCTTAGATGATGTCTTCCCCTACACCGACCCATCTCTTCAGATAGAAGTAATGATCAATGATAGGTGGATTGAAGTCATGGGCGGCGGCATGCCAAAGAAAAGCGTACTAAAAAAAATGGGCCTGACTGGCTATAACGGCTGGGCCTTTGGTTTCGGCCTTGAGCGACTTGCCATCATCAGTATGGAATTACCCGACATCAGACTACTATGGTCAGATGATGAGCGAATCAAAAAACAGCTCGTATTGGGTAATAAATTCAAAGAGGTCTCGAAATTCCCACCAATCACGCGAGATATCTCCTTTATTGTAAAAAAGGACTTTGTACCCAATAATTATTTCGACCTAATAAGAGATCTTGGCGGCGACCTAGTGGAAGAAGTGAAATTATTAGATAGTTACGAAAACTCAGAAAAATTTGGCCAAGATAAAATAAGCTATACCTACAGCATTGTATATCGCAGCAATGAGCGCACGCTAAAGACAAGCGAAATTGACCCGATCCAAGAAAAAATAACTCAAGAAACTATCAGACAGTTTAATGCCCAGATTCGTTAATGAAAAAACTAAAACTAAAATTCTTATTAAAAGAAAGTCTTTTAAGTACAATTGAAAACAGTCTCGGGACCAAGATGTTCCGAAACTCTTTTTATTTAGTCGACGACAAACAAAAAGACATCCTAGATAAAGGGCGCTTGTCCTGCGCAGTTTATGTTTCAAGTATTCTTTATATCTTCAAACTCATCAATGGCATCCATGCGACGGTTGGGGGTACGGTTGCCGATTTAGAAAAATCCGGCTGGCAGATTACCAAAACACCGGCAATCGGAGATGTTATTGTCTGGGAAGCTATAAAATCTAAAGATGCTTCAGAACATAAACATCTAGGCTTCCTATTTGGTAAAAATACAGCGGTCAGCAATGACTCCCTTTTGGGTTATCCGGTAAAACATAGTCTGACCTACGGTCTGAAAAATGGTAAGCCGGTAAGAAAAATCACTGCAATTTATCATAAAATTTGAGCTAAATTGGGCTTGTTTTTTAGGCTGTAATCAGCTATAATTAAAGTATTATTCAAATAGAAACTCATGGCTAACGAAGAAAAAGAAACAAAAAATCAAGCATCCTATACAGCCAAGGATATATACATATTGGAGGGATTGGAACCGGTCAGAAAAAGACCGGGTATGTATATCGGCTCAACCGGAATTGACGGCCTACACCATCTGATATGGGAGGTTTTTGATAACTCCCTGGACGAAGCTATGGCCGGCCATGCCAAAAACATAGAAGTTGCCCTACTACCAAACAACAGAGTAAGTGTGAAAGATGACGGCCGAGGTATTCCTGTTGAGAAGCATAAACAAAGTGGTGTCTCTGCGCTGGAGACGGTCTTGACTACCCTCCACGCCGGAGGCAAATTTGGAGGAGACTCCTACAAGGTTGCTGCCGGCTTGCATGGTGTTGGCGTATCCGTAGTCAACGCATTATCCTCATATCTAAAAGCTGAGGTTTGTCGTGACGGGGGATTATACGAACAGGAATATGAACGAGGCAAACCAAAGAAACCGGTCAAAAAAGTCGGAACCTGCAAGGGCACCGGCACGACTGTTACCTTTGAACCCGACCCAACCATTTTCAAAGAGATTGCATTTGATTGGCAAACAATTCTTCATCACCTGCGACAACAAGCATACTTAACCAAAGGAGTAAAAATCACCATCACAGACAGTCGCACACCAGTAATAAGCAAACGACCCGAAAATAACAAAATAACCGAACAATCACCCAGCCATACTTTTTATTTCGAGGGTGGCATAGTTTCTTATGTTAATTTCATCAACCGCCATGACGAATTAGTTCATCCAAATATTTTCTATGCGGCCAAAGATCATCAGGATATTTTTGTTGAGGTCGCGCTTCAATATACAACCGAAATTCAGGGTAGGGAATTGAGCTTCGCAAATAATGTTCATACAACTGAAGGAGGCAGCCATATCACCGGCTTTCGCTCTGCGGTTACCAGAACCTTCAATGATTACGCTCGTAAAAATGGCATATTAAAAGAAAAAGAGGAAAACCTGACAGGCGAAGACATCCGAGAAGGATTGACGGTTATTGTTTCCGTAAAACTGCGTGAGCCACAATTTGAAGGCCAGACCAAGGCAAAACTTGGCACCCCCGAAGCGAGAGCAGCAGTTGAAACAGTGGTCAACTCTGAATTAGCCGATTGGCTTGAGAGAAACCCCAGCGACGGACGCAGCATTATGAGCAAGGTTATTCTGTCTTCCAAGGCCCGCCTGGCAGCCAGAGCAGCTCGTGAAAGCGTCATCCGCAAGGGAGCACTTGAGGGCTTCACCCTGCCTGGTAAGCTTGCCGATTGCTCATCCAAGGATCCATCTATATCAGAGATATTCATAGTTGAGGGCGAAAGCGCCGGCGGCAGTTCGAAGCAGGCCAGAGATCGCCGAACTCAAGCAATATTGCCGTTGAAGGGTAAGATTTTAAACGTTGAGAAATCACGAATTGATAGGATGCTTGCTTCTGAAGAAATCAGGATACTCGTTATCGCCATGGGTACAGCAATCGCTGAGGAATTCGATATAAGTAAGCTCCGCTACCACAAAATTATCATTATGACTGATGCCGATGTTGATGGAGCTCACATTCGATCATTGCTTTTGACACTCTTCTATCGCTACTTCCCTAAACTAATCGAAGCCGGACATATTTATATAGGCCAACCTCCTCTTTATCGCATACAAAAATCAGGACAAGTAAATTACGTCTATAGCGACGAAGAGAAAGAAAAGGTACTGCAACAATTCAAAAAAATAGAATCAGAAAAGGACAAGAAAAAGGGAAAATTAAAATCAAAAACTGAAGTCAAAGGCATGGAGTTTGAGGTCAGCGCCATCGAGGCTGAGGGTGTGACAGATGGGGAGGCGTCAGAAGAAATTAAACTATCGGGCGTCTCGATTCAGCGCTACAAAGGTTTGGGAGAAATGAATCCGAGCCAACTCTGGGAAACTACGATGAACCCCGCAAACAGGGTGCTACTGCAGGTAAACATAAAGGATGCGGAAGAGGCAGATAGAACCTTTGATATGCTTATGGGCTCAGACGTCGTACCTCGCAAGAAATTCATTCAGACTCACGCCAAGAACGTCAAAAACTTGGATATATAGACATTTTTTATAAATATATTTTATTATGATCACCCTCGGAAATGTATTATTTTGGCCACTCAATCACGGTACACCATTTGAACTTTTTTCATTACTTATTTTCCTAGTTTCTGTCATCATAATGGTCGTATTGTCAAAAAAGAGAGGCAATCTTAAGAAGATACTTTTATTTTGGTTACTCGGTGCATTGTTTGTACTCGCAATAGGCTTTGAGATTTGGAGGTCAAATGTAGGAGGATTTGAAGGAAAATTGCAAACAGGTTTTGGAGCAATAGCGGCCGGTGTACTATGGTTTCTATATTTTCCTTTAGTATTGGCAATATATTTTCTTTTAAAAAAATATAGATGATGTTTAATTTACAAAATAATTAGCGTTCAAGGACAAGAGCGGAGCCACTTAATTTTTCGTCATTCATCCGTCAACTAACAAATTGACGAGCCAGACGTTATTGTTCCGCTACAATATGCGGGTCGCGAAGCAGGAATGGATAACCGTCGTATATTGTTAGGAACAATATACTGGCGAGGATAGTTTGTAGAAAGACGGATGTTGAAAGAAAAAGTAAGGGGCAAGCTATAATTTGACTGTTTATATGTATTTTGCTATAATGAAAACATAATTTAATAAGCCCTGCGGGGCTTTTAA
>OBEQ010376721.1_pt1 | contig 14501 bp, 13 predicted proteins | sample 1670901 | NCBI WGS metagenome assembly OBEQ01 (sample SAMEA104232315, study PRJEB22302) | groundwater metagenome | biome: forest; feature: aquifer; material: groundwater | place: USA | collected 2011-08-07 | depth 5.4 m
AGCCCGCTTGGAGGGATTGGCCGATGCCATCTCGAATAATCCCTTTATTACGGATCTGAAAACGTTATGCACCGTCTTTCACGTGGAAGTAGAAAATCTACGGGAAGGGAAAATTTCCGTGGATCCTCAAAAGTGCGTGATTTTAGACGGTCAGGGCAATCAATTGAATGGGTTGTCCGTGGGAGATTTCGAGCGGTGGTATCCGACGTCCTCTACCAGCTCGTTGTCCTATTCGTACGTGTTCAATGAATACACCCCCACGGTGGTGAATACCCCTGATTATTACAAACGCAAGTTGGCTCGCGACACCCTGCTTAAGGGGGGTGAAATGTACCCTGGCGTGAAGCAAGTGGGGATCGTGGCATTTGAACCCATCAAGCCGGAGGCCATGAAGGTGACGTTGGTGATTCCCGTCATCACGGATGTGAAGGGGAACGAAGTGGTCTCACCAGTGGAATTTACGTTTCAATTCGCCCAAGAAATCAGTCCCAGACTCCAATGAATTCGAAATACGACCATCGTCAAGCGGAGTCCCGCTGGTACGATGAATGGGAGCGGGCGGGGGGGTTTACCCCTCCTCAAACCCCTCGCGGCAAGCCGTTTGTCATGGTGATTCCCCCTCCGAATGTCACGGGCTCCCTGCATATGGGCCACGCGTTGGAGCACGCCCAGCACGATGTCCTGGCCCGATGGCGGCGCATGAAAGGGGACGACGTCCTCTGGTTACCGGGAACCGATCATGCCGGGATTGCCACGCAAGTCATCGTGGAGCGGGAACTTAAGAAGGAGGGCAAGACGCGACATGATCTGGGCCGCGAGGCGTTTATTGAACGAGTCTGGCAATGGAAAAAGCAGTCCGGCGATACCATCGTCCATCAAATGCGCCGGATGGGTAATTCCTGCGACTGGAGCCGTCTCCGGTTCACCATGGACCCTATGCTTTCCAAGGCCGTCCAAAAAGTGTTTATCGATCTTTATCGGGAAGGCCTGATTTATCGAGGGACTTACCTGGTGAACTGGTGTCCTCGTTGCCGAACGGCCATCTCGGATTTGGAAGTGGTCCATCAGCAGGTCAAAGGCAAGTTGTATCACCTTCGATACCCTGCGGCTGATGGGAAAGGACATCTTATTGTGGCGACCACCCGCCCGGAAACCATGTTGGGAGATACCGCGGTGGCGGTTCATCCCGAGGATTCACGTTATCAATCCTGGATCGGACGGGAGATCAAGTTACCCGTGACGGGTCGTCTCATCAAAGTCATCGCGGATGCCATGGTGGCTCAGGATTTTGGGACGGGCGCGGTAAAAGTCACCCCGGCTCACGATCCTAACGATTATGAATTAGGGAAACGGCATCAACTGGAGCAGGTGACGATATTGACTTTAGAGGGGAAGATTATCGAAGGCATTCCTAAATATGCCGGCCTGGATCGGTTTAAGGCCCGCGAGCAAATGGTTCTGGATTTCGAGCAGGAAGGGGTATTGGAGAAGACGGAGGATCATTTACATGCCGTAGGACATTGTCAGCGATGCCAGACGATCGTCGAGCCTATGCTCTCCATGCAGTGGTTTGTGAAAACGGCTCCCCTGGCAAAGCCCGCGCGCGAGGCCGTGGCGGATGGCCGCACTCGGTTCGTGCCCAATTCTTGGAAGGCCACCTATTTCGAATGGATGGATAACATCCGGGACTGGTGTATTTCCCGCCAACTGTGGTGGGGTCATCGAATTCCCGCTTACCATTGCCAAAAATGTCAGGAAGTCCATGTGGCGGAAGAAAAGCCATCAAAGTGCCAGAAATGCGGTCACCAGACGTTAGAACAGGATCCGGACGTCCTGGATACGTGGTTTTCATCGGCTCTTTGGCCGTTTTCCACCATGGGGTGGCCGGATCAGACGGAGGATTTTAAGCGGTTTTATCCGACGACCACGCTCATTACAGGATTTGACATCATTTTCTTCTGGGTGGCCCGCATGATGATGATGGGCATCAAGTTCACCGGTCAAGTCCCGTTTAAGACGGTTCACATCCATGCGTTGGTTCGGGACGCAGAGGGTCAGAAGATGAGCAAAACCAAAGGGAACGTGATGGATCCCCTGACTTTGGTGGATCAGTACGGGGCGGACGCGGTCCGATTTACTTTGATGGCCATGAGCGTGCTCGGCCGCGACATCCGGTTGTCGGAACAGCGCATTCAAGGCTACAGGAATTTCTTGAATAAAATTTGGAACGCCGCTCGCTTCGTCGATATGAATCTTGAGGGATTTGACCGCTCCCCCGCAAATGTCTCAAAGCAGTTATTGGCGTTAGAGGCGTTGGAGGATCAATGGATTATGAGCCGCCTTCAGCGGATGATCGAAGAGACGGATAAACATCTCGAAGCGTTTCGATTCCACGACGCCGCCCAGGGGCTTTATGATTTTTTCTGGAAAGATTATTGCGATTGGTACATTGAAGCAGTCAAGCGCCGGTTGATTTCCCCCTCTCCCCTTGCGGGCGGGGCGGGGGCCCCGTCTATACAAGGGTCCGGTGGACCCTTGTCTCCACGTGCCCAACCATGGGAGGGCGGGGGTGAGGGGTCGCAGGCTCAGGCTGTCCTCTGGCATGTGTTGACGATTTTTTCAAAATTAATCCACCCCTTCATGCCGTTTCTTTCCGAGGAACTTCGAGAGCAAATGAACACGGGAAAAGATTTGACGGCCTCCTCGCCATGGCCCGTCGTGGATCAACGTTTCATCAATCAGGAGGCTGAAAAGAGGATGGCCGGTATTATGGAAGCCGTCCAAACGATCCGTTCGTTACGGACTGATCTCGATATTCAACCGGGAACGGATATTCAGGTCCAGATTGGACCACCGGATCGTGAGCGACACGTGTTTTTCAACGCGCAAAAAACGTTGATGGAATTGTTGACGAGAAATGTGGCCATCCGCGTGTTGACGCCGGGTCAGGAAAAGCCTCAGCAATCGGTCACCCAGGTGTTGGAGGCGGGAGAGATTCATGTCATGGTCTCCGACGTGGCCAAGGCCCGCGAGCGCCTTCATAAACAATTGAGGGAAGTGGAAGCCCGGCTGGCCAGCACGAAAATCCACAATGGAGCACCAGAAGAGGTGAAAACCGAGATCGCCGCCAAAAAAGAAGAGCTCGTCCGCCAGTCAAAAACCCTTCAACAGTATTTAACCTCTCTGAATTAGATGACGGGCTCAGCGTCAGCGTCACGCCTAATTCCATAACAGGTATGGAATTAGGCTCCTTGGAAATGCAGACGCTGACTCGCTTGGCGTTGAGGGAAGATGGATTTCATGATCCCACACGGGTCCTCAAGTTTTGAAGGAGGCGGGGGGAACGGGAGACATTCGCCGGTTGTTTGAGTTGTTCAACGCGGTCATCCAAGAGGTGGACGAGTGGGTGCACCGGCAACCCCAGTGGAAACCTCTCTTGGATCGCGAGGCCCAGGAGTTTCTCGGGGTGAAGCCGGGCAATTCGGTACGAGTGACGGGGGAACCCCAGGAAGTCATTGAGTTTCAACTTTTGCACGAATATCTCACGCTGGACCTCCTCTTACCTCCTGAGAATCTTCCGGCCGTGGACCTCTTTCTTCAGCGGGAGCGGTCTCGCCTGACGGTGGAAGAGATTGAAGCGTTGGAGGGGTGGCGCCAACAACGGATCAGCGCCTTTGAGGTGCTTGAGCGGGTGGAGGGGAACCGCCTTAAGGTTCGTGATCTTCTCGCGGAAACGGAGCGATCCATTCAGCCCCAGCGCCTGATTTATGATCCCGGCACGTTTTTGCTCGCGCGAATTATGCCGTTTCGAGACCTCTGGTATTTTACCAACGTGGTCGCCCCGATTCCCGCAGAATTCCGTTATGGGTTTTTGAGGACCTTCCGTCATTTTCAAGGGGATTTGAACAAGAATCGTCTCACCGCAAAGGAACTGGTGATGATGATCAAAGGAAGTCCGGAGGGTTCCGGTAGCGTGGAGCGGGCGGAACTAGAGCTGGTGCGTCTCCTCGCCCAGTGGGAGGTCGCGGACCTTACCTTGCCGGAAATTCTCAAGGCGGTGAAGGAGGGGGTGGCCGGGAAGAAAAGCCCCAATCACATTGTGGAGAAGATCCTCCGACAATCTCGGAGTCCGAATCGCAAGGCGCTTCCGCGTCTCCTTGCCCTTGTCCAGCGGCTATGGAATGACGAAGCCGGCAGGCGTGTCCGGCCCGAGGACGAAAGAGGGCCGATTGAGCATCAGGTCATGGCCGATTTAATGAACCTTTCTTCCCGCGAGCTTCGTCTGGAAGGCGTTCCTCTCTTGAGGACTCAGGAGGAGTTTCAACGTCTGGCTGACCGGTGGTTGGAAACTCCCCAGGAGGAACTTGGAGGCCGGACCCCAAGAGAGGTCATCTTCGAGGAGCGCCGAAATCGAGGAGATCCCCGTACGGAACTCGGCATTTCCTTTGAAATGAAGAGGATTGACGTACCCGGTTTCTCGGATCAGAAACTCTATGACCGGGCGCTTGAGCATATGCGTTTGGGACGCTTTGCGCTTGCCATCCGGGATTTTAAGGCTTTTCTCCCGTTGATCGGCCATGATCCTGAACGCTACCGCCTCCTTTACAATCTCGGCGTGGCCTACGCGCTCATGGGCCACAAGCGTCATGCGGAGGAATTGTGCCATCAAGCCCTGGAGATTAATCCCTCGTATGAAATCGCCAGGAAGCATTTGAAGCGTTTGAAGCGTGCTACGCCGGAGCAGTTGAGGAGAGAAGGCCTTTTCCAACAGCAATCAGCCAGACCAGAGAACCTGGGGCATCTATCCGCCGAAGAGGAATGGACCCCGGAAGCGCTCGCGTTGTTATCTACCTCCGCCATCGTGAAAAAGATGCAAAGATGGCTTCCCAATCTCACCTTGAATCGCTTTACGGCCGAGGCGGCCCGTCACGTGTCTTGTGATCTCCTGATGGAAGAGGTGTTTCGCTCCGCCGCCGATCTCTCCGATGATGACCAGGATTTCCTGTGGATGGCAAGTGAGGAATTATGGACACGGTGCCTGCCGGATCGTCCTCGCGCCGAATCCCTCCAGGCGGAGTTGGAAAAGAAAATAGGCGACCGTATGCCCACCTCCCACAAGGCCTTGAAAATCCTTCCCTGGTTTATCGCGCACCCCGCGTGGAACATCCTGCCACCCGCCGCGTTGTGGGCCGCGTTAAAACGCATGGGGATTCCTTCGGTGGACGAGCAGATTCACGATTGTTTGGATGCGTTGAGACTGGCTAAGCAGTGGCCGGAGATTCAATCCTGGGTGGAACAATTTGAAACGTTGACAGGCGCCTTGGATTTAACCGCGTACCGGGCGGAGAGTCTCATGCGGATGGGAGAGGTGAAGCGGGGGGTTCAACTTTTTCAAGACCTCATGATCCAGCGGCCAGACGACCCCTGGACATACTGGCATGAAGGCTGGACCTGGCTTGAATTGGATCTTCCCCATTTGGTCGAGGCCCGCGCCGCATTCGCGCGCATGCGGGAGGTCGCGGGGCGCGTCCCGTTCCCCTTGCCTCGCCGCCATGCCATCCGCCTGGCGTTAGAGGGGCTCCTCGAAGCTTGTGCTGACGAACCTGCTTTGTTGGAGGTGGCCCAGAGGGAACTGGATATGACGCTGTATCAATTCGAGGAGGAAGATGTGTCGGAATGGATCGCGATTGAGGGAAAAATCGCCCCCGTTCCTCAGGTTTTACCGTGTCCTTCCTCGGTAGGACGCAACGCCCCCTGCCCCTGCGGATCAGGGAAGAAATACAAAAAATGCTGCGGGCCATGAATCACATGCATATGGCGTGGGCTATGGAGTTGAATCGGGACTGGGTGAAATTTTCTTCCCTCAGTCGGTCACGTTGGAAGGAGGTAGAGGGTCTGCCGGTGAGTCAGACGTTATTTCCCACAAGAGTTTTGAGAGCGTTGGCCGCTTCAAACATTCAAACGATCGGAGACCTCTTGCGTGTGGACCCCTCATCCTTGGGGGCCGAGAGTTTTGGAGCCAGGTCGGTGAAGGAAATATTTGAGGGGGTCCGGTGGCTTTTGCGTCCCCATCCGGGCAGAGGAGACCAGCGGCCGCCCACCCCCGTTCAGCGGGAAGAACTTCATCGGAAAAACAAGACGTTACGGATTTACCGTTTGTATCTCAATCTCGGAACTCTAGAAGCGGCCGGGAGAAAAATAGGGGTCACGAAGGAAGGCGTGAGATTGATAATAAAACAAGGAGTGGAACGAGAATGGCTGGAGGGAGTCAAGATCAAGCAACAAAGGGAAAAAATATCCCATGATTGAGCTTCACGCAGGAGAGAAGATGGGTCTATTGCATAATTGCTTTGGCGCGCACCGCCTCGCTTAATGTTGACTCGTTCAGGCGAAGGTGTTTTAATGCACCATCCATGATGGCTAAACCGCCCATCTATACCAATGCTCCGCTTCAAGAAGCCGTGTTTGAGATTCGTTTCCCGGGTGAATTGTCGATCGATTGTCATAAAGACCAGTATTATGAACGGGTTCGAAAAAGTCTCCCGACGATCTTGGCCACGGTGCTAAGTCCTGGTGAAGCGCCCGCCCTCAAGCCGTATAAACTTGTGAGCGAAGACCAAAAGCATGTCGTGCGGTTTGGCATTAACATGTGGTCTTTTCACCAGAAAGCTCCTTACCCAGGATTCAAAACGTTTCAGAAGCAATGTCTCGAGTATCTTATTTCGTTTCAGAAGCAATTTCGATTGAAGACGCTCAAGCGTGTGGGATTGCGGTATATCAATCACATCCCTTTTGTAAGAGAGAATGGATTCGTTCCCTTGCAACACTATATCAAGCTCCAGCATCAATTCCCGGCTCCGTTGACCAATAAGTTTAAATTGGTAGATTTTGGATCCATTTCTCCCTTAAAGGAGGGGAATGTGAGAATTCTGCTTCAATCCGTTGAAGTTGAAGCCCCTCCCAAAGCGGAAATGTTGGTATTGGATTTCGATGTATACTATGAGGGTGAGCTCCTGGCGGCCCGTGCTGGAACCTATCTGGAAAAATCTCATCGAGAGATCAATGCGATTTTTGAAGCCATGGTCACCGACGAGTATAGAAAGATTATGGAGGGATAACGATGGTTCCTGAGATGGTATTAGAAAAGTCTTCAACGCGACCGAATCGTGATATCGATTTCACGAGCTATATTTCCTATGAGGAAGAATTGCAGCCAAAGATCGCCGTGCAATCTATTTTGATTGAAGCCCATCTTTTTTCTCTTCCTCAGACGGGTCAAAGCGAAAAGCTTAGTTTGAGGGCTCCCTTGAAAATCCATATTTCTCAAGATGGTCCCCATGTCATTGTGACGAACGAAGAGTTGAATTTGGTGGGACATGGAGCGACTGTTGAGGAGGCTCACCAGGATTTTGTCGAATATTTCATCTCCGATTTCATGGTGTATAAGCGAAGCAACCCCGAAACCTTGGATGAAGGAGCTAAACAATTACTGAATAAATACGAGCGTCTTGTCGCATTAGCCTGATTTAGGCGGCATGCGTTCTCTTCCTCGACAAGATATCGAGACCGCTTTAAAGACCAAAGGGTTTGTGTTATCGGCACAGGATCGTGATCATCGGTTTTATTATTTTCATTATCAAAATAAAAAGACCGCGGTAAGAACTAAAATATCTACTGGTTCTAAGTATCGAGATTATGACGTGACGTTGTTAAAGCTTATGAAAAATCAATTGAACTTGGATAGATTAGGCGATCTTGAGGATTTGGTAAAGTGCCCTCTGACCAAATCGCTGTATGAGGCCATACTTCTGAAAAAGCAGATCATTTCTTGAGGGAATGAGACCACCGTCAGGCAAATCAAAAATAAAACCCAAGCGGCCGTACTTTGCGCCATGGATGCCGAGATCGCCGGGTTGGGACGGCGGCGCGACAAGACTCGCGCGCTCAAACAGGGCATGATGCAGGAATTGCTAAACGGAAGGATTCGGCTGGTATGAAGTCCCTCGATTCTGCTCGGGACTCATCGGTGAGTGAGGCTTGAATCTTATATGAAGTCCCTCGACTCGGCTCGGAACCCATTGGTGAGTGAGGCTTGAATATTATATGAAGCCGATGCGCATTTTTATTAGCAGTGTGCAGAAGGAGTTGGCTGAAGAGAGGCGGGCCATTCGCGATTTTGTTCGTGGTGATGCACTGCTTCGGCGGTTTTTCTCCGTGTTCTTGTTTGAAGATCTGTCGGCCTCGGATCGGCGAGCAGATCACGTGTACCTTGACGAAGTTGCTCGCTGTGACATTTACGTGGGTCTGTTCGCGCAGGAATATGGAGTATCTGGCATGAGGGAGCTGTCTCCAACCGAACGTGAATTTGATCAAGCCGCCGCGTTGGGCAAGCCGCGGTTTATTTTTGTCAAAGGGGCGGAAGATTCGGGTCGTCATCCTCGTATGGGCGCGCTCATTGGCAAGGCCGGCGGGCAAGTGATCCGTCGTCGGTTTACCGGGGTGGCCGACCTGAACGCTGAATTGTACGCCAGCCTTGTTGAATATTTAGAACGTACCGGAGGGCTACGCATACGTCCGTTTGATGCTGCGGCATGCCCCGAGGCTACGGTTAACGATGTATCCCGCGAGAAGCTGGCGGAATTTCTGACTCGTGCGCGAGCGGAACGTGGTTTTGCACTCGGACCAAAAACACTGACCCGCAAGGTATTGGCACACTTGAATTTGCTGGACGGCGATCAGCCGAGTCATGCCGCCATTTTGCTATTTGGCAAACAACCGCAACGCTTCATGATTGCTTCGGAAGTGAAATGTTTGCATTTCCACGGTAAGGAAGTCCGAAAGCCCATTCCGTCCTACCAGATTTATAAGGGCACGGTGTTTGAGTTGGTGGATCAGGCCGTAAACTTCGTCATGTCTAGGATTAACCGTTCGGTTGGCACGCGCGCGCTCGGGCCGCAGGCACCGGTTGAATATGAACTGCCACGTGAAGTCGTCGGAGAAGCCATTGTCAACGCCGTGGCCCACCGTGATTACACCAGCCATGCCAGCGCCCAGGTCATGCTATTTTCCGATCGTTTGGAAGTGTGGAATCCGGGTGAACTGCCGTTCACGTTGACGATTAAGCAATTGCGTGTGCCGCACGCCTCCATTCCCCGCAATCCGCTCATCGCCGATCCTCTGTTTCTTGCCGGATATGCGGAGAAGGCAGGCAGTGGGATTCTTGATATGATCGCACGGTGCAAAGAAGCGGGTTTGCCGCCACCTCGGTTCCGTCAAGAGGGCGGCCAGTTCATCCAGACGCTACCCCGACCCAAACCTTCGGTGGCCGCAAAAATCGCGGTGTCACGGCCAGAGTCACGGCCAGAGTCACGGCCAGAGTCACTCAAGTTGCGAGTATTGGGATTCCTTAGAGATGGGCCTTTATCTAAGACAGAGATTTCCGGCGGTCTTGGACAAAAGAAGATATCTGGTCAGCTCAATAAGACCATACGTTTGCTTTTGGCTGAGCGAAACATTGAGCGGACAATTCCGGAAAAGCAGAACAGTCGACTTCAAAAATACCGGTTAACAAAACGAGGTAAGGCGGTATTGTCATTGGTTAGGAACGACAAAACAAAGTCATGATCACTGTCGGCCAAAAGGAGCGGAAGACCCAGCAACGATGAACGGGCTTTTCCTGTTTTCAAGGGCCGCCGCTTCCTCTTCTCGAGTAGGCCGTAACGCTCCCTGCCCCTGTGGCTCGGGCAAAAAATACAAAAAATCCTGCGGGCCCTGATGAAAAAATCCCATCGAATGCATGTGGCCTGGGCGATGAGTTTGGATTGGCCACGGGTTCGCTTTTTGACCGATCGCGGACGTTGGGAAGAAATAGAACGAACGCCGGTGACGGAGAGGCTTTTTCCCATCCGGGCCTTGAGAGTTTTAGCCGCCTCAAATATTCATACGATCGGAGAGCTTTTGCAAGTGGAACCTGATTCTTTTAAAAGTGGAAATTTCGGACCCAAGTCGGCGGAGGAAATCGTTGAAGGGGTTCGCTGGCTGTTGCGGTCGTGTCCAGGGGATCAGCGGCCACCCACTTTTGATGAGCGGAAAGAGAAGCATCAAAAAACCAGGGCGTTGCGGGTTTACCGTTTGTATCTCAAACTCGGTACCCTCGAGGCCGCCGGAAGAAAAATAGGGGTTACGAAGGAAGGCGTGAGATTGATAATCAAACAAGGGGTGGAACGAGGATGGCTGGATGGAGACGAGGTCAAGCGTCAGAAGCGAAAAATGGCCCACGATAGAGTCCAGCACATGAGAAAGGTTCGAAGGTTTTAGACCCTGCCAAGGACTATAATTCAGAGATGTGGTCAATAAGGCATTTCAAAACATTCATTCCTTGGCCCGCCAATTAATGAGCATTAAAAAAGAGGCCAAACGATTGGGGAAAAAATTCAAGGCGCCCGAGGCTGAGGTATGACACCCGCAAAGCGAAAAACAAAACAAGCGGCTGAGAAAAGAGCTAACGGCGCCACACTAGGGTTTGAGGCCAAGTTGTGGCAGGCGGCGGATAAGATGCGAAATAACATGGATGCCGCCGAGTACAAGCACGTGGTGCTGGGTCTCATTTTCCTCAAATTTATAGATGAGAACGGGCACGTTCATAAACCAGTTCGGGCTATCGGGAGATTTTGTTGATGGCGAAACTCGAATCCCGGAAGCTCATGGAACAAGCTATCGAAGTCATGCGGCAGTCGGTTGCGGAACCACGTGCTGATGGGAAAGCAAGTCCGTTGGTGGGGGTGGTCCTTCGAAAATCGGATGGCATTGTGGAAACCGCATGCCGAGGCGAGTTGCGAGATGGCGACCATGCGGAGTACGCTCTGCTAGAGCGAAAAAATCGCGATAAGAAACTCGATGGCGCCGTTCTCTTCGCGACACTGGAACCCTGCGCTCCCGGTTCGCGCCGGCATCCGAAGCTCGGCTGTGCGGAGCGCATCGTTCTCGCACGGATTAAAGAAGTCTGGATTGGCATTGAAGACCCGGACCCGACGGTAGACCGCAAGGGAATCAAGTACCTGCAGGACAACGGCGTGACCGTGCACATGTTCGACCCCGACCTGCAGGAAGAGATCCAGAAGGCGAACAAGGCATTCATCGAGCAGGCGTTAGAAAGGGCCGCGGCGACGCGCGGAGAGAAGAAATCGAAGACCATTACGCTATCGCCGCTGGAAAATGCATTCGCCACCGCCGAGGCGAAAGACTTCTCGACCGAAGCAATGGAGCAGTATCAGACCATCGCAAAGATTAGTGACTCGGTGGGCTCGCTGGCCTTCAACCGTCGTCTGGCCCAACAGGGCTTGCTCAAGCAAGAGGATGGACAATTGACTCCAACGGGTTTCGGGCTACTGCTCTTCGGCAGAGAACCAAGAACGGTCATGTCTCAGGCGGGTTTGTTGGGCACCATTCATTTTGCCGATGGGACAGAGGAACCGAAGGATTTCGATGGACCACAGGTGCTCGTACCGGAGCAGGCGATCCAGTGGCTGATGGACAAGTTGCCGAATCCTATCGCTCGAACCCAGGCAAAGCGCAGAGACGTGAACGAGTCGCTCTTTGAGCTGTTACGTGAAGGCATTGTAAATGCCTTGGTGCATCGCGACTACGGCATCGAAGGGGCGAAGTGCCAGCTTGTCGCGAGCCCAGAGAAGATCCTGGTTATGAGTCCCGGCCTGCCGGTGGAGCCGATCACCTTGGAGCAGCTTCAGGCCTTCAATGCCCCAATGTTGAGTCGGAACCCCGTGTTACACTTCGTTTTTGCGAAGATGAAGCTCGCAGAGGAACGGGGGCTCGGACTCAGGTCGATGAAGTCGCGTGCTCTGGCTGCTGGTCTCCCGTTGCCCTCTTACTCTTACAAGGCTCCGTACGTGGTATTGACGTTGTACCAGGAGGCAAAGGCTGCAATTCCAGAAACCGTGCAACTCAGTGAGTCGGAGCGCGACGGCTGGAACTGGCTAGTTACGCGGGACACCGTTACGACCGTCGAGTACCAGGAGACAATGAAGCTGCCGAATCGCACCGCCAAGAACCATATGAAGAAGCTGACGGAGCTCGGCCTGTTGAAGATGTTCGGAGCTGGTCGGGCCACGCGTTACAAAGTAGTGCGCTCATGAAGGTGATCGCTTTGTCTGGTGATGCGAGAAATGCGAATTGGGCCATGAATCGGGCCGTAATGGCCCGATTCCATAACACATTCCGTAACACGCCACTAATCGGGCCATCAATAAATCTATTCTGGCCTGATTTCCGAGAGCGATTAAACAGTCTTCGCAACGATATCGGGCGGGCTTTTGTGTCTAATGATTTTGGTTGCGCCCCCTTCCCTGTTGCCATGTACAGCTTCGCTACCATCGACTACTTCTCCAGCCATTGGATGGGATTGATTGATCCGGCGAACCAATCCTCGAACTCGAATCGCAATCAAACCCAGAGAATGGCTGATTTTCTAAAACAATACCTCGAATATCCACCGTTTGAAAGCCAGCTGGCCATCAACCTATACCGGCATAAACTCATGCATACTGCCGAACCACGCTCTTTGAAGGAAAAAGATGGCTCGAAGAGCTATGACTGGCTTCTTGCCGACCGCTCATCAAAACATTGGACGATTGAAAATCGTGGCGACGCGCCACACCTATTTCACTGCGGTCTTTGGAATCTTCTCGACGATTTGGAACGTGCGGTTTTTAGCCCCTCTGGTTATTTCAAAGACCTTACCAAGGATTCTAACCTTCAAGGGAATTGGAAGCGCTTCCACACGGAGATGGATTCATACTCCTTCGAGTACAAGCTATGACTACCAAAGCAAAGCTGGAGTTGACTTGGATCGGAAAGGAGAATCGGCCGAGGCTGGAGCCGAGGATTTTGATTGAGGACCCGACCAGGTCTCATCATGCACCATTCCGGGTGGGTGACAACGATCAATTCGATAACCGGCTGATTTTTGGGGATAACCTTCTTGCGCTCAAGGCGTTGGAGCAGGAATTTGCGGGGAAAATTAAATGTATCTATATCGACCCGCCTTACAACACTGGTTCAGCATTCAAGCAGTACGATGATGGCATTGAACATTCCCTCCGGCTTTCATTGATGCGAGATCGTATAGATATCTTTATTGGCCTGCTCCATCACGTGTTTTCTAGTACTCCCTCAATTCCGCACGCAGTGCGTGCGGAATCTCTAGCATCCAAGATGTTGTTTCAGAAGAAAGATTCGACAATTGGTTACGCGGTGCGTTGCCAATCTTGAAGATTGATAATTCAGTGAAGCCAGGTTCTCCGGGCCATCGCGCGAGATTGCGTGGACGATTTCAGCGAAATGAGTTTCAAGGGTTCCAGGATTACGAAATTCTTGAGTTGCTCATGACGTTGGCGCTACCCCGGATTGATACCAAGCCGCTTGCAAAAACACTTCTTAAAACCTTCGGCGGGTTGGCTGGGGTATTTGATGCTTTACCCAAAGATCTTCAGGCCGTGAAGGGAGTGGGACCAAAGGTGTCCTCAGTTCTCTCGGTGGTAAAAGAGGTGTGCACCGCTTACCTGAAGGATCACCTAATGAAGTCGGAGGTGCTCAATACGCCTCAGGCGGTAGTGGACTACGCTCGGATGGTGTTGGTAGGAAAGCGTCATGAGGTGGTGATGGTGATTTTCGTGGATAGCCGTAATCATCCGATCAAAATCCAACCGTTATTCGAAGGTACGGTCAATGAATCCGCCGTCTATCCCAGACGGATCGTGGAGGAAGCTCTTTCGGCTTCTGCCGTTGGTCTCATTCTGGTGCATAATCATCCGAGCGGCGGCGTGAGTCCATCGCCCCAGGACATGGATTTGACCAAGCGGGTCCATGAAGCGGCCAAAACGCTCGAGGTAAAATTATTGGATCACGTGATCGTGGGCCGGGAAGGGCATTTTAGCTTTTATGAAGCCGGATATCTTCCCAGGGAACCGAGGAAGAATGGGTCACAACGAGTCTGATACCCGCGCGAAGCTGATCGATCCCGCCATTCATGCGCGTGGATGGACGGAGGATTTGATCCGCCGGGAGGTCACGGCCGGGGCCATTGATATTGATCCTGCGGATGGTACCCCACGCCGGCGATCCAGGGGGCGGGAGCATTCCAAAACGTGTTCGGGTCGGACGCCGCCCAGGTCTCGAAGGGGAAACCCCAAAAGAATGCCCGGGTGCTCATCGCCACGTATCAAACGCTGGGTGTGGATACGGAAGAGGCGGATGCCACGTTTCTCACCTCGAATTATCCCGTGAATTATTTCAGTCATATTGTCATTGATGAGTGTCATCGTTCCGCATGGGGGAAGTGGTCGGAGGTCTTAAAGCGCACCCCCGATGCGGTGCAGATTGGCTTGACCGCCACGCCCAGGGAATTGAAGATCGTCGGGAAAAGCCACGAAGCTCAATTGGACAAACAAATTACCGCAGACAATATCAAGCATTTCGGCGAGCCA
>OBEQ011967821.1_pt1 | contig 14501 bp, 17 predicted proteins | sample 1670901 | NCBI WGS metagenome assembly OBEQ01 (sample SAMEA104232315, study PRJEB22302) | groundwater metagenome | biome: forest; feature: aquifer; material: groundwater | place: USA | collected 2011-08-07 | depth 5.4 m
ACAATCTCCATGTCTTTTTCCCAAGCATCTATTAAACTTCTATTGTAAATTATAGCAGCCGGATGAAATAAAGGAATTAATTTTATCACTACACCATCAAGTTTAATCATCTTAACCTTCCCATGAACTTTTGTAATTCCTTCCTGCTTATCCATATTATTAACATTCCCCTCAGCTAAAAAGAACTTTGTAGCATAATTTCCCAAAGAACAAATCACTTTCGGTTTAATCACAGAAATCTGTTTCAATAACCAAGGAGTGTGTGCTTTAATTTCACTTGGATTAGGATCCCTATTCTCAGGCGGCCTATATTTCAATATGTTAGCCACATAAATCTCATCTAAAGATAGCCCAACTTTCTTAAGCAAACCATCTAAATTTTTCCCAGCAGCACCAACAAACGGCAGCCCTTGTAAATCCTCATTCTTTCCAGGCCCTTCCCCAACAAACATAATCTCAGCCTCCGGATTTCCCTTTCCAAAAACCAAATTAGTCGCATTTTCCTTCAAAGGCAAATCAGCTTTCAAAGTCTCCTTCCTCAACTCCTCTAAATCTTTGCTTTTATCCATAATAAAACCAACAATCTCAATATTTATAAACCAAATTACATAAAATCAATAATGGAAAAGGAAAGAACTTTAGTATTAATTAAACCAGATGCAATGCAAAAGCAATTAGCAGGAAATATAATTGCAGATATATATCGTTTAGACCTTAAAATGATTGGTCTCAAGCTCGTAAATGTAAAAAAAGAGCTAGCAGAAAAGCATTATGCAGAACATAAGGGTAAAGCATTCTACGATGAATTAATTGATTACATTACAGGAGAATTACATGGAAAAGAAAGCGTAATAGCAATAGCTTACAAAGGTGAAGATGCAGTTAAAAAATTAAGAGAATATGCTGGAAAAACAAATCCAGATGAAGCACCCCCAACATCTTTGAGAGGAAAATACGGAAAAGTACACTCAAAAACACAGAAATTTGAAAATGTTCTACATGTTTCAGATTCTCCAGCAAATGGAGAAAGAGAAATCTCTTTATGGTTCTCAAAAGAAGAACTTGTAGAATAAAACAATAATTATTATAAACTAATTAATTCTTAAGATCCTATGAGAATACTAGATGAGCTTGCAAAAGCAATTCGAGGAGAACCTTCAAGAGTTAGATTTACAGATGAAAAACTTAAAGGTTTAGAACAAATGGAAGAATTTCAACGACAAGTTTCTTTAAGAGGATATGATCCAAATATCGCTGCAGTTTGCATTGGCTCTGATCCAAAAAAACAACAAGATTATCTAAGAGCGTTAGATCAATACCCTTGCCTACCAGACTATCAAATTTAAGATCAGAGTGGAAAAGATTCTAACAAATTAATAGAATAGTTTAAAAGACCATTTATTTCTTTAATTATAGGGAAGATAGAGCGGTAAGAAACCGTAGGTGTCTTTCGCGCCCTTATAGTTTAGCCTGGACAGAACACAAGCTTGCGGAGCTTGGAACCGAGGTTCAAATCCTCGTGGGGGCGTAACACCTTTATGACATTTTTCTAGGGATTGTTTTTAGTTAATAAAAAACTTTAAAGTTTTCTTTAAAGAAAAACTCACTTGGAGGTATTTATAGCCTAAAATTATGGTTTATAAATACCCAGGTGAAAAAAAATGTACACAAAAAAGTACCTTTTCTTTCACTCGTTAGTTTTAAAGAAGAAAGCTCAGGAGAATACAATGAAAATAGATCCCTATAAACATAAAGAAAGATATCTAAACTGGAAAGAAAAAATAAAAGAAGGAATTCCAGAAATAAGTAAAGAAAACTCTGATTTAATTTTAAGATATGTATTTGATATGGAACGGGGCATAAATATCGCTTCAGGTAGCGTAAGAGGGCCACGTAGCTTTAACAGGCTTAATACAATAAAAGACAGGATGATTATCTTATCAAAGAAATTTAAGCAGTTTTACGATTTAGATAATATAACCCAAATAAGTGAAGAACAACTTATAGAATTTTTTTACAATATAAAAATTGGAGTAATAAAAAGAAAGGATGGAACAGACTACAAATCAATTGATACACTTTCAAGAATTTTCAAGGCATTTTGGCATTGGTGGATGAAAGTTAATAGAAAACAAGATATTGAGATAAAAGATATAACAATTGATTTAGACATAAGCCGTGAAAAGCCAGACTGGGTATATTTAACCGAAGCAGAAGTAAAAAAAATGTGTGATAATGCAAAATACAACTACAAAGTTTTGATAATGTTTTTATTTGATACTGGAATTAGATCACCTACAGAATTAATGAATGTTAAAGTTTCTGATTTATATCATGATTTTAAAGAACTTAATATAAGAGAAGAAACAAGTAAAACTTTTGGTAGAAGAATAAAACTTATGATTTCTTCAGAATTAATAAAAGAATTTGTAAAAAACAATAATCTTTCTCCTGATGATTACTTATTTCAGATTTGCCCAACTGTTGTTAACAGATATTTGAAAAGATTAGCATCAAGACTTTTTGGAGACAAAAAAAGTCCAGCAGGACAAAAATATTCAGAATTAACTATGTATGATTTCAGACACAATTCTTGTTGTTATTGGTTACCTAGATATAAATCAGAATCTGCTTTGAAATATAGATTTGGTTGGAAGCAATCAGATAAAATTCATTACTATTCTGAATTATTAGGAATGAAAGACACAATTTCTGAAGATGATATGTTGGTTGATGTAACTAAAACAGAAATTGAAAAAGAAATGCAAAGAACTAGGAATGAAAATGACCTATTGAAAGACAAAATTGACAATTTGCAAATGCAAATGGTGAAGATATCTGAATTAACAACTAAATTAGACCTTCTTTTTGGACGAAGTGGAAACAGATGAAATTATTATCTTTGTAATTACAGGTATTTTTATAGTTAGCTCAATAGCAACGCAAGTTACTAATGATTTCAATAAAATTAGATTGGATATTATAAGTCTACTTTCTTCTAAGTCCGCTTTTATTTTCTATGCAATAATTTTTCTATTAATTATTATTTATTTGAATTATAAATTTCACTATTGGTTTATTAAAAAAAGAGAAAAAATCAAAGCTAAAAGAAAATCTGTTCTAGAGAATATAAAAGAAACCAAAGAACTTTTAAATAAAGAGACTGAGTATGTCGATTCAGATAAACTAAAAAATTATATAAAAATTTTAAAGGCAAAGCTTGAGGTAATAGAGAATAGTAAGAAAGACCATTGGCTAGTTGATAAAATCTTCAATAAAATAAATGAAATAGAACTAAAATTGCCTATGATTATTAAAAAGGAAAAAGTGAGAGAGATACGTATCGAAAGAGATAATTTAAAGGATTCAATTAGAGAATTAGAAGAACAAGAAAAAAGAAAGCTATTAGATATAAGAAATCTTGAAGACACCTCATTAAGAAAATTAAATGCTGATGAAAATCCAGTTTTCATTGAAGAAGATTTAACAGAAAAAGAGAAAGCTTTACTTTTAAAATATAACTACAAGAGAGCTTATGAGTATTGTTTAGACAAACAAGAATTTATTCATGTCTTAGTAAAACCAACAATGAAACATTCTGTCACACATACTTTTCTTGTTTGGAGTGCTATGAAAATGTTAAATAAAATTAGTGGTGTTCGAGACGTTCTAGATTGGGATACAAAAGAAGCAGATATTATATTTAAGTACAATAGTAAGAAATTTGCTTTAGAGATAGAAACTGGAACATTGTTAAAAAAGAAAAGTCAGTTAAGAGAAAAAATAGATTATCTTAATAGCAAATACAAAGACTGTTGGATGATTATTGTTTCTAAAAAGAATTTAGTTCCGAAATACAGCAAGTTTGGAAAGGTTTCTTCCAGATCAGAAGTGCCAAAAAAACTTAAAAAACTGCTAAAATTGGCACCCCTTTCTTAAAGGGATATTTTTGTCGTTTTCCGACGTTAGTTTTGCTATTTTAACTACAAAGACAGGCTCTTTATTATATGGGGGAGTATTGGAAGGCCTTTAATATGTTTATATAAATTAGTTATCGATTAAAGCTTCCCATCATAAATATCTTTAACTTGTTGATCACTCAATGTCTGATCATAAATTTTAATCTCATCCATAGCACCATACCAAGGAATTCCACAAGTCCCTCCAAAATAAGTATCTCCATTCATAGTATAAGGAACATTTGTTATAACAGTTTTAATTAAAACTCCATTAATATAAGTCTTAAGTGTTGTTCCATTATAACTAGTAGCTAAATTAATCCAAGTCCCATTAACAGCTTTAGTATTAGTTCCAACAAAATTAGATTGGATGTATGAAGTAGCATTTCCATGTGAATAATAAAACTGTCCATCTTGATTCATAGTCATATATTGAGTACAGACATTTCCTCCATAAGTTAAGAATAATTGTCTTCTTCCGACTTGCTCTGGTTTTAACCAAACTGATAAACTATAACTCTGCGTCGATGAATATAATCCAACTACTTTGGCATAACTACTAATATTTCCAGCAAACTTTAAAGCAGTTCCATTTTTTCCAGGAACACGAACAACATTTCCAAAAAGCGTTCCAACTTTATTATTTCCAGAACTATCTAAAATAGTAGTTAATAAATTCCCAGAAACTTCATCAAATTTATAATATGCTTTTGGTTTCGGAGAAGCAATACAAGCCCCATTCAAACATCCAGAAGGACAAACATAATCCCCAGGAACAAGATAAGGAGTTCTACCTTCAGGAGTACTTCCAGCAGATTGACAAATCCACTCTCTTACATATTGATTTGTTGTTCCAAGATTACCAATGCAGGAATCTGTATAAGTTACGTATTGATCTGCAGTCCATAGAGGATTTCTATACCAGCCAGTTGTTGTTCCTTTTATATTAATATTATTTCCATCACTGTCAGTGCAAAATGATAAAAGTTTTTCTTTTAAGATTACTGCATTACCTGAACCCCAAGTTCCAATAAATATTTTATCCCCGAAAGGAATTACTTCTCTAATATACGCAGAATATAACCCATTATTGAATTCTTTCCAAGTTAAGCCATTATCATTACTAAAGAAAAAACCTTTTTGCGAGCCGACATAAATTGTATTAGGATATTTATCATCATAAGAAACTGAATATACAGGATTGTTGAATCTTTTTGACTCATCAGTTGAAAAATATACTGAACTAACTTGATTATTTTTTATAAACAGAATATCGCCATTACCTCCTCCAAGAATAATTTCACTTCCATTAAAAGGATTTATTGAAATGTCATCAACACTTGTTCTTATATCTACCATTTTTTTCCATATTAGACCTTTATCTAGACTTTCATAAATTCCTCCATAAGCAAAGATAAGAATTCTATTTCCATTATTGGAATCAACAGTAATTAATTTAGAAAAAGAAAAAGGAAGTGTTTGTTTATTTAAATTTAATCTTGATGAATCATTAATCATATCAAAGCTTAACAAAACAGTTTTACCATTTTCTTCATAAATGCTATAGACTCTAGGAGGATTTTTTGTAATATCAAAAGAGGTACTATAACGACCTTCAATTAATTCAGTATTTTCCGTCGAGCTTGACCATAATGGGAGTAGTAGAGAATTGAATGATAATTTGTTAGTATCAAATAAATGTAAACCATTTTCCACTTTAACGAAAGTTTGGCCAGCTTTAGTTTCAGCAAAATAAAATGACCCTTCTCCACCAACTAGGCCAATATTCCAGTTTAAACAATCTTTTGAAGCAATACTATTATGATCCCAGTAAGAAGTTAAAATTATATCTTGAGTGGGAATTAAAGCTAAAGAATTTATTTCAGAATAATTAGATACAGGAGAATATCTTTTTATAATTTTCGTATTAAGATTTATTTCACTTATACCATTGTCGTTTGCTAAAATAATCCTTTTATCTTTTAATGGATAAATTTGTCGGATATCCCAAAATTCATTTTTAGATGTAATAATATCTTCAAAAGTTTTCCCTTTATCCAATGAAACTCTTAAAAAATTAAACCCTTCTGTAAAAAGAGAGCCATTAAAATAAGTAATTACCGCATCTCCATTTGATGGATAATAAGCTGTCAATTCTTCAATATTATCTTGGTTCCATAATTTTTTATAAACATGACGATCTAAAGAAATAAAATAAATTGTACCTAACTCATCTTCAGTAATGGATATCACTCCTCCAAAAATTCTTTTCCAAGAATTTCCATTATCCAGACTCATAAGTAAATCTTGTTGCCCACCAACGTAAATAGCTCCTTTTTTAGAGACTAAAAGGGGTTTAATCATTTCATTATTTGTTAAAAGAGAAGGAGTTGTAACTGAACTCCATTTTAATCCATCTGGTGAAAAAAATAAATGACGAGTTGTAATTGCCCATATTTTACCATCTTGGTCGTAATCAATCAATAAAAAATTATCTAACTGAGGAGGAAAATCTGAATTATTTCTAAAAATATTTTTCCAAGAACTACTTTCAAGCAAATAAATTCCATCATCTGTTGCAGCATATATTTTTCCATTAATATTTTTCAAATAATTAATCTCTTTAGATACAAGCCCATTACTAAAATGTTCCCAATTATTACCTCCATCTAAACTTCTAAAAATTCCACCAGAAGAAGTTCCAATTAAAATTTCTCCAGAATTTCCAAATTCAATAGTATTAACTCTCCCATCAGAAGGACCTAATAAAGTCCAAGAAGAAGTTTGTTTTAATTGATTATCTAATCCGCTACATATATTAGAAACAGGACTCAACCCTACATTTTTATTCTCAGTTTTATTAATTTTTTCATTAACTAAAAAATACCCCAAAACAGCAACAGAAATAACCAACCCAATAAATAAAATTACAATTAATTTAGACCTAGATTTTTTCACTCCCCTTTTCATAAATAAACTAAAAAAAGTAACTATTAAAATATATCTTTCATTAAAGATCAATTCAATCGCGACAATACTTAAAAACTCTAACAGCATCGATAAATTAATAGTATAAAACTAAACTAAATCAATCCCAAGAGAATACCGAGATGGGAGCCAGTGTCGTGGGGGCGTTTATCCTTAGGATTAATTTAGCTACATAACCCGAATAACTAACGAGTAAAATGGTGCAACGCTTCTTCGAGGCGTATGACTTAAAAGCATAACTTCTGAATTTGATATTTTTAATCAAATTTAAATATAACAAATCTTCTTTATATTTATGTTGCCAGATAGAGTTGCCGCATTGATTGTGAAAGATAAGAAATTATTACTTGTAACAAACTATGATGAAAAATTTTATTGGACTCCTGGTGGAAAAATTGATGGAGAAGAGTCTCAGGAGGCTTGTCTAAAAAGAGAACTTTATTCCGAACTTAATATTAAAGTAACTTCATTTAAACATTATTTAACTATCCATCTTCATAATCCAATAAATGGTGGAATGCAGAAAAATCATTATTATTTAGTTCAATATAATGGCAAGATTAAGCCTAAACAAGAAATAACAAAAACAATTTGGTATTCAAGACAAAACTTCTTGGATAAAGATATATCTGTCTCTGAAGGATTTGCAAATGAAGTTATTCCTAAATTAATAGAAGATAATTATTTATAATTGAGGAAAATGTCAGAGAGTTAATCCTTAATCTTGAAAGTTAAATTATAGAAAGATTTATAAACATTCATTAATAATGAATAATTATTCACTTTAAATGAACAATGATACCTAAAAATACAAAGAAGATAATACTCTACCTACTGAGAAATTTAGAGCTAGTTAATATTAATCAGATTTCTAAGAAGCTTAATATAAGTGTAGGCAGTGGTTTTAAAATTTTAAAGGATTTGGAAAAGAATAATATTGCTATGTCTTCAAATTTAGGAAACGCTAAGTTTTATCAAATCAATTTAAAGAATGAAGAAACAATAAAGTGGTGTGAAATTCTTTTGTTAGAAGAAAGAAGAAACTTAAAGGGATACTCTAAAATCTATGCAGAAGAGATACAAAAATTTGAACGCGCTGAGCTGATTATATTATTTGGCTCTGTACTGGGTAATAAAGACTTTAATGATGTAGATGTTTTATTTATAACAAACAAGCCCAAAGAAGTTACAAAGTTTTGTTTAAATCTATCAAAAGTAAGAACAAAGCCAGTTGTTCCTTTGATACTGAAGAAAGAAGATTTTATTAAAGAGATAAAAAATAACAAAGAAGTAGTTTTAAATATACTAAAAGCAGGGATTGTATTAAAAGGAGAATCAGTATTTTCGGAGGTGTTGAAAAATGTCAAACAGCAAATATAGGTTAAGTTGGTGTCTTGCAAGCGAAAAGAGAATGAGGAAGATTAAACCAAACGATAAGCTTTCTAAAGAACATATTGAAAAGGCAAAACATAATTTAAAGGCAGCAGATTATAATGTTCAAGGACACTTTGATGATTGGGCAGTATCTCAATCTTATTATGCGATGTATCACTCACTTTTAGCAATTCTGTTTAAGAAGGGTTTTGAATCAAAGAATCACGAATGCACAATAAACGCAGTAGAATTTTTGATTGAGGCTAAGGAAGTTAATCTGAGTATGGAAGATATGTCTTTTATCAGAACAACTGAACAAATGACAACTAAAGATGCCAAATCATTGAGAGAAGAATTTCAGTATGGCACAAAAACAGATGTGAATAAGGTTCTTCTTACTGAACTGCTACAAAAATCTAAAGCTATTGTGGAAAAAATAGAAGTTATGTTGAGTGAGATGTAAGAATATTATCCTTATCACGAGGAAAAAGTAGAGGAGTTAATCCTTAGGGTTAAGGATGAGATCTTCTCAGGCTTAAAGAAAGATATCGAAGAATCCATAAACCAAATGGATGATATTATTGATGAGAAAGATAAGTAAACTCTAAAAGGCACATCTAACTAAAATAAATATGAAACTAACAACAAAAAGATTAATCTTAAGAGAGTGGGAAGATAAATACAAAAAAGATTCAATTGAAGGGATTAATAATATTAATGTTTCTAAATGGCTTCTAGCAGTTCCTTTTCCTTATAAGTTAAAGGATGCAACTTGGTGGATTAATCGTTGCAAAGAAAAACGAAAAAAGAAAAAGAGAGAAGAATATCCTTTTGCTATTTATTTGAAATCTGAAAAGAAAGTAATTGGAGGAATAAGCTTAGATAAAGTAGATAAGTTTCAAGGAAAAGCATCAGTAGGATATTGGTTAAATGAAAAATATTGGAATAAAGGTTATGGAAGCGAAGCTCTCAAAACAATATTAGAATTTGCATTTAAAAAACTAAAACTAAGAAGAATAGAAGCAGGAGTTTTTGTAGGAAATCCTTCTTCAGGAAGATTACTTGAAAAGTTTGGAGCAAAAAAAGAAGGAATGAAAAGAAAAGCTTGCAGGTGCAAAGCAGACAATAAAATTAAAGATGAGTATATTTATGGTTTGTTAAAGGAAGAGTATAAACCATGAAAATAGGAATAATCGGACCAAATAAGGCCAAAATTGTGGATGAAGCTGAATAACTCTCGTAGCTTTCATTTTCTTAATAGCCTACTTTAGTTATTTTAATTAAAAAAATTACCATAAATGTAGCAAACCTGCAACTGCCTTGATAGTCGCTCCACATATAATATAAACAATAGGGATTACAACAAGTGCCAAATATTTTTTCCATGAATTTCTTTTTTTCCCAAGATTATCTTTTACAAGAGTATAAGGAATTATATTCATAGCATTATAATTCAAAGCAACATAAGGAATCAAAAGCAAAAGTCCTGGATTAAATAAAAAGAAGAAAGATCCATCTCCGAGCGCTTGTCCTATTCCCATAACTAAAACAAACTGCCAGAAAGAATATTCATATGTTTTAATGAACCACCACATAACAAGAAAGATAATAACATATGCTGGTGTAGTAAATATAAGATCAATGAGATAATATTTCATCATTTGTGAAAAAGGCATACCGATTGTAATTAAAAGTGATTGATCAAGAGGTTTTGAAATCATATGAAAACCTTCTACAATCATAGCAAATATAGTTGCAAGAATAACAAATTTCCATTTCGGAGAAAGTCTTGAAGTAAGATACTTAAAAAAAGGGAAGAGTAAAATCTGAATAAGAAGAAAGAACACAACTAACCATCTTGTAACAATTTCACTATTTATTCCTCCTAACGATACAAAAATAACAATAAGAATTGTAAAAACAAAATAAATGCTTAAAATAATTTTATCCTTTTTATCCATATAACTTAAGAGAATAACCTCTTATAAATATTGTTTATTTTATTTAATTTCAATCTTTTACTTCTTCTCAAAATTATCAGCAAAAAGAAAAACCAAAGAGATAGCTATCCAAAATCCAACTTTCAGCCAATTTTTAGTTTGAATAGATTCCATAACAGCAAGGCCAAAAAATAAAATAAATATAATAAAATTTGTTCCAAAGTTTATTTTCATACAAAAAATAATATTCTTAACTTAAAAAATCTATTCAATTTCAACTTTCTTTTTTGTTTTGCATTTTTTAAGAACAAAGAGAAGTAATCCTAACAACAACGGAGTAGAAATAAGAAGTGCCGGTTTTGTAATATTTCCACTTTCATTAGTAGAATTATCTTTTGAATTATTAGCTCTACCCGAAATATTTAATTCTATAAGATTACCAACTGCCCCTGAGTGGTATTGACCTTGCATTTTGTAAGTTAAAATATTTCCAATCTGTCGTCGGTAAAAAATATATGAGAAAATGACTTTTTTGACCTTAAAGCCCGAGTTTTCGTGGGGGCGTTTTAAATCCCAGATATATTTATATAACAACAAGTAACATAAATAATCATGGCAAAAATAATAACAAGGGCTTTTATTGATGCAATTGGAACCGCTGCCTACATAATTCTAGTGGTATCATTTATATTTTCTCTTCAAATGTTTTCCTCACAGCCAGAAAAGACAGTACTCATTCCAATTTCCATGCTTTTGCTCTTTGTATGCTCGGCAGCCATAACAGGATTTTTGGTTTTTGGAAAGCCAATAATGTTGTATATAGATGGGAAAAAGAGGGAAGCAGTTTCATTATTAGGCTACACTCTTGTAATACTGGGCCTCATAACTCTCATATCCTTTATTTTCTTAATAGCCTACTTTAGTTTATTTAACTAGTAATCTTTTAAAACATGACTTCGCTTATTTAAATAAGAGGAGATATGAAAAAATAAATTTATAAACCTCTTTTATTTATATCAGTCATGGCATCATATCCCCCAGGACCGAAAAAGGCAAGAATCGATTACACTATCGATGGAAAAACCTACGACGACTTTGTGAAAGCTTGTTCTAGAAAAGGTTTTGCACCACAAGTGATAGTAGAAAAACTAATGGCTAAGTTTAATCAAACAGGTCAAATTTAATCCCTTCTACAAATTCCAATATCTCCCATCGGAACGCCAGTAGAACTTTTCCAAGAAGTCTCAATTGTCGGAATATTCTTCACAGAAAAGTTCTTAACACAACTATAATTCAAAGGACATGAATAGTTTAAATCACCACTACAAACACAATAGTCAGCAGTACTACATCTTAAATCAAAATAATTTCCGTTACACAATTGCTGATAGCTTCCACCATTAGACTCACAAATATATTCAGCAACACTAAAGCTCCCAAGCATACAAGAATTCTTGCACAACCCATAATACTCTCTAAATTCCTTCTTGCAAAGAACTCTATCTTCAGTACATCTCTTTTTACATTCTAAATTAGTGCAATATGCTTTACAAAAATTATAATCCGAGGTGCAAGCTTGACTATTCAATTTAAAATTAACACTACATATAGCCTTACACTGATATAGTTCTTCATTTTTCAAAGAAGAAACAATATTCAAAGATAGAATAAAAACTAACATAAAAAACATTAAAACATACAAACTCTTTTTCATTAACCCAAATGACTCAACTAGTTTTTAAAGAAAATTATTCAAAAAGATATCTTATGTAATATACATCTTTACTCGTCATCCTCACCAACAACACCATCGCGTATTCCAGACTTTGTCAAAAAGAACACAGTTTCATTATCTGGTAAATTAGGGCTATCAATCAATTTAGCAACTCTTGAGTCTTTCTTACCTCTTCTTAAATACATTCTATAAGTTGAAGCGTGTCCAACTATATTCCCACCAACAGCCTGTGTAGGATCACCAAACATCTGAGCAGGATTAGACATTACTTGATTTGTAACATATATTGCTAAATTATGCTGCTCAGCTATTTTCATTAAATTATGTAAATATTTATTCAGTCTCTGCTGTCTATCCGCTAACTGTCCCCTTCCAGAAAATTCAGCCCTAAAGTGGGCAGTTAAAGAGTCTATAATCAGCAGTTTAATAGGCTCTCCATTCTTAATCATCTCCGAGATTTTATCCAATAGCAACATTTGATGATCTGAATTAAAAGCACGAGCAACAAAAATATTCTTTAAAACTTTCTCGGGCATGGCCCCAATAGCTTCAGAAATTTGTCTTATTCTCTCGGGTCTAAACGTTCCTTCTGTATCAATAAAAACAACCTTCCCGTTAGCCCCTCCTTTTTCTAAAGGAAGTTGACAATTAACAGCCAATGTCAAGCCCAACTGTGTCTTTCCAGAACCGTAAGCCCCAAATGCTTCAGTTATAGACTTAGTCTCAACACCCTTGCCCCCCAATAAAGTATCTAAATTCTTGCTCCCAGTAGTTATGTAAGCAATATCTTTCCTTTTCTTAGAATATTCTTCAGCCGTTTGCAATCCTAGATCTAAATGCTTTCTTGCAGCCTGTATTATTTTCCTAGCTACAGCGGGACCAACACCAGCAATCTCAGCAAGTTCAGCAGGGGAAGTTACAGCCAAAGCCATTAAATCATAAATTCCAGCAGCCTCTAGTTTAACAGCTACAGCCGGTCCCACTCCAGGAAGATCAGTAAGCTTAGTCTCCTCTTTTTTACCAGATACAGCATCTTTTATTTCGTCACTCTCTTTAGCCATCCCCTCACAAGAAGTAGGCAATTTATAAAGATTACTTGACTATTAGATATATATTAGAAATTATCTCTTCTCCAGTTCCTTAATCAACACATCAAGATCAACTTCCTCAATCTTGTCCGCAACAAACTCTAAATTATTAAACATCTTATTTTGTCTAGCATTTCCATAAAAAATAAACTCTTTTCCAATCATGTCCTGTTTCTGATTAATAAAAACATTAATATCATCTGGATTTAAACCCATTTGCATAAGTTGATCGTTAAACAACACCGTTCTAATATTCTCTGAGCCATCATCAATCACTAAATTTAACAAAGCTCTTCTTAAAGGAGCAACTTTCCCATGTTCATTACACATTCCAAAACCATTTTCAAGAATAACTTTTTTCTTACACTCGGGGCAAACTTCAAAAAATCTAGGGTCAAAAACCTGTAATATAAATGCTCTAACTTTTACAGAATCTCCATTTTTCATTTCAACTAGTTTCTTATCTCTCATAACTTTCTCCGTCTTAACATTTCCAAGGACTTCTTGAGATTTTTTAAATTCAGAGAAACTTCCTAAATGGACTTCTCCTTCTCTTACAGATGCATTTGCAACCTCAATAATATCTCCAGCTTTAATTTCACCCTTCTCCACTAACTCAATATGATGAGTATCCCATAAAACTAATTTAGTATTTCCAGTTTCATCTGCAACAAGCATATTTACAACCTTGTTCAAGTTTCCGTTTCTAGTAAAAGTTCTAACAGGAAAAATCTGCAATATCTTAGAAGTCACATTAACCCTTTTCATCCCAGTTAATAACTCAGAAATCTTTAATTTTTCTTTATCAAAAGAAATACCCAATTCGGCCGCAATAATTTGGGCGGCCCCCTCCTTACTAATTAATCCAGATAATTTAGATCTCTTAGCCTCGACTCTACGATCTAACTCCTCCTCACTCAGTCCAGAAGATTGAGCTATCTTCTTAATAATATTTTCATAATTTCCTTGAATCATTTTATACACTCTTTTTTAATAAGCAAAAGTAGAAAATAACAGTCCTTTAAAAGGATTATTGTCAACCAAATACAAACTAAAGTTTATAAACCATATTTCTTCTCTATTTTAATGGGAATTGCACTTGTAAAAATAAGGCTAATGCCAGACTCTCCTGACGCAGACTTAGATGAAATGAGGAAGGAAGCAGAAGAGATAGTAAGCAAACATAATGGAAAAATGTCTCAAGTAGATAAAGAACCAATAGCATTTGGCCTAGTCGCACTAGTAATTGGCTTCTCTATTCCAGAGTCACAAGAACTAGAACCTTTAGAAGAAGCTCTAGGTCAAATAACTAACGTTAATTCTGTTCAAGTTGTAGATATGAGGCGTGCTTTCGGCTAAGACTAAATGAATAAAATGCTAACTCAAGAACAATCAAGAGAAATAAAAAAGAAAATAA